>JACLAC010019541.1_pt1 | contig 14078 bp, 11 predicted proteins | sample 8027881 | NCBI WGS metagenome assembly JACLAC01 (sample SAMN15725517, study PRJNA655200) | protist metagenome | isolation source: fluorescence activated cell sorting (FACS) single amplified genomes of... | place: Spain: Blaines Bay Microbial Observatory, Mediterranean Sea | collected 2016-01-19 | reverse complement strand
CATATATCTTATATTTGCACATTAATCTTCTACAGGGGGTCTTTTTAATGGGCAATGGAATGTTTCTACTAGCTTTGTTCCATCGTAAGATTCTAGTTTTACATCGAATTTCCACAAACGGTGAAAGTGTTTTAATACTTCTTGTGCGCTATTTGGTTCTAATCGTTTACGGTCTTGCTGCGTGTGGTGCAGTGTAATGGATCGGTTTCCACTAATATCAACAGAAAATACTTGTATATTTGGTTCGTTCATACTTAAGTTATACTGTTTGGATAAATCTTGGCGAATAGCTCTGTAACCAGTTTCATCGTGAATAGCAGATATTTCATAATGTGACTTTTGGTCATCATTTAACAGTGAGAAAAATCTAAAATCTCGCATTAATTTTGGCGATAGAAATTGTTGAACAAAGCTTTCATCTTTAAATGAATGCATTGCAAAATGAAGTGTTTCAAGCCAATTTGATCCAGCAATGTCTGGAAACCATTGTTTATCTTCTGTTGTTGGTTTTTCACATATTCTTCGTATGTCGGTCATCATTGCGAAACCAAGAGCGTATGGATTGATACCTGAGTAGTATTGACTATCAAATCCTGGTTGGTGTACCACTGACGTGTGCGATTGAAGAAATTCAAGCATGAATCCATCGGTAACCATGCCGCGATCGTACATTGTATTGAGTAAAGTATAATGCCAAAAAGTAGCCCAGCCTTCATTCATGACTTGAGTTTGGCGTTGAGGGTAAAAATATTGTGCAATTTTTCTAACAATGCGTAAAATCTCTCGTTGCCATGGTTCAAGAAGTGGCGCTCTTTTTTCAATAAATTACAATAAATTTTCTTGTGGTTCAGCAGGAAATGTTGGTTTGGTGAACTCATCTTCTTCAAAGCTTCTTGGTATAGTTTTCCATAGTTCATTCACCTGTTGTTGTAAGTAGGTTTCACGTTCTTTTTGTCGTAGACGTTCTTCTTCTGCTGAAATAGGGTAAGGGCGCTTATATCTATCGACACCATAATTCATTAGTGCGTGGCATGAGTCAAGTAAGCTTTCTACTTCTTCTACACCGTATTTTTCTTCACAGTGTCTAATGTAATTTTTTGCAAAGACCAAATAATCAATAATAGCGTCTGCATCAGTCCATGTCTGGAATAAGTAATTGTTTTTAAAAAATGAATTATGACCAAAACAAGCATGAGCTATTACAAGCGCTTGCATTGTCATTGTGTTTTCTTCCATTAAATATGAAATACAAGGGTTAGAGTTGATTACTATTTCATAAGCTAAGCCCATGTGACCACGTTTGTACTGTTTTTCTGTTTGTACAAATTGCTTTCCATACGACCAGTGATTATAACCTACAGGCATACCAACAGAAGAGTAAGCATCCATCATTTGTTCTGCTGTAATAACTTCAATTTGGTTAGGGTAGGTATTTAAATAGTATTCATCTGCAATATTGGCGATTTCGCGTTCATAGGTATGCAGTAGGTCAAATGTCCAATCAGAGCAAGTTGAAATAGGTTCTTTTCGTCTTTCTTTGTTGGTTGGTAGAACAAATTTGTGACTATTGAAAGAATATGCATTTGACATAATATATCCTTAACGGAAAATTATCCGTTTTTACCTAGTTTTTTATAGTTTAGCTATAGGGCTTTTCATAAAATAAAAAAACTAGGCTTATTTTAGCTAAGTAATGGGTATGAGCTGTCTACTTTTTCGTGTGCATTTATAACAAAACAACCGTTCAGATAAGTTTATGCAGCTTCAAATCCCTGTTTTTTAAATAGTGATTTAAATACTGGAAAAATATCTTCAGGACCTTGAATTTCTTGCATAGCAAAATGCTCTGGAAAACTATCTTTGATACGTTCGTATTCATCCCAAAGTGCTTGTTTTCTTCGAGCGCAAATTTCAATGTATGCAAAGTACTGGCTTAAAGGCAGAATTTTTTCTTCCAAAATTTTACGACAAAGCGGTGAGTCGTCGCTCCAGTTATCGCCATCTGAAGCTTGTGCAGCGTAAATATTCCATTCATTGGCAGGGTATCGTTCGGTTAATACTTTATCCATTAATTTTAGAGCTGAAGAGACAATTGTTCCACCTGTTTCTCGAGAGTAAAAAAAATCTTGCTCATCTACTTCTTTTGCGCTGGTGTGGTGTCTTATAAAGACTACGTCAATCTTTTTATAATTACGCTTTAAAAACATATAGAGTAAGATGAAAAATCGTTTGGCTAAATCTTTCATCGATTGATCCATTGACCCAGAAACATCCATTAAACAAAACATAACGGCTTTTGAGGTCGGCTTTGGAACTTTAACATGTAGGTTGTATCGTAAATCGATATCATCAATAAATGGTATTTTTTTAATTCGGCTTCTAAGTCGTTTAATTTTTTCTTCGAGCGCTTGTATTTCTACGGAATTTTCTGAGTTATTTTCTTGTAACTTCTCCAGTTCATTTTCTGCTTGCCTTAATTTTTTTCTACTTGTTGCAGTTAAAGCAATACGGCGTGACGTTGCTTGTTTCATGGAACGAACGACATTAAGCTTTGATGGGTTTCCCGTCGCAGTATAGCCTGCTTTTGAATATTTAAATGCATCAGCTCCCGTTAAATGTCGTTTTAGCATATTTGGTAGTGCTAAGTCATCAAAGAGAAACTCTAAAAATTCATTTTGATTAATTTGGAAAATAAAATCTTCTGTACCTTCGCCTTCATTTGAAGGATCACCTTCACCTGATCCATTACCTTGACCACCTTGTGGTTTTTGAATTTGATCGCCTGTTGTAAACTCTTTGTTACCAGGATTGACTGTATTTTGTCTACCAGAACTTGAATGACGAAAATGTGGTTCTGATGTATCACCTTTTGGTATAGATATATTTTCGCTTTGTTCCATGTCGGTGATGGATCGCTGTGTTACTGCTTCTTCTACCGCTTTTTTAATATGTTTACGATATCGTTGCAAAAATCTTTGCCTATTTACAGTACTTTTTTTCTTACCATTTAAGCGTCGGTCTACTATATATGACATAGTTTTATCCTAGTCTGGGCACGAATTATGCCTTATTTATAGTGATTTGTAAGGGGTTGGATAATACCCTTACTTTATACTTCATGATGTTATATTATTCGCCTTTTTAACTATTGCAGTACTTGATTCTATGGAAAAAAGTCCTAAAACTATTGTATTTAAAAGTTTTGGGAGCCTACAATTAAAGTAGCTCCCAAAGTTAAAAAGGTGCTGAATATATTTACCAAAATTTATTTTTAATTATTGAGATTTTCTTACACGTAAATACCATTCACACAGTAGTTTGACTTGCTTTTCTGTATAGCCTCGTTCAATCATTCGCTGTACAAAATCTTCGTGTTTTTGTGCATCTTTTGAAGAAGCTTTTGGATTAAAAGAAATTACAGGTAGTAAGTCTTCCGTATTTGAGAACATTTTCTTCTCAATAACTGTTCTTAATTTTTCATAACTTACCCAAGTAGGGTTGTTGCCATTGTTATTTGCACGAGCGCGAAGAACAAAGTTAACTACTTCATTTCTAAAATCTTTAGGGTTTGAAATACCTGCTGGCTTTTCTATTTTTTCTAGTTCATCGTTTAGTGATTTTCTATCAAAAATCTCACCTGTATCAGGATCTCTATATTCTTGATCTTGAATCCAAAAATCAGCGTAGGTAACATAACGATCAAAAATATTTTGACCATACTCTGAATACGATTCCAAATACGCAGTTTGAATTTCTTTTCCTATAAACTCAACGTAACGAGGCGCTAAATACTCTTTAATCGATTGTAAGTATCGATCACGTAATTCTTCAGCGTACTGCTCTTGGTCTATTTGGTTTTCAAGTACATGCAATAGGTGCACTGGGTTAGCAGCAACTTCAGAATGATCGTAGTTAAATACTTTAGATAAAATTTTAAATGCAAAACGGGTTGATAATCCTTCCATACCTTCATCTACACCAGCAACATCTCGGTATTCTTGCAGTGATTTTGCTTTTGGATCGGTATCTTTTAAATTTTCACCATCGTAAATGCGCATTTTTGAAAATAAATTTGAATTTTCGGGTGTTTTTAATCGAGATAAAACAATAAATTGGGCAAGCATTTTTAATGTGTCAGGTGCACATGGTGCTTGATGTAGCGATGAATGCTCAAGTAATTTATCATAAATATTGATTTCATCCTTTACTCTTAGGCAGTATGGGACTTTTACTATATAAATTCGGTCAATAAACGCTTCATTATTTTTATTGTTTCTAAATGTCTGCCATTCTGACTCATTGGAATGTGCTAGTACTAAGCCTTCAAATGGAATCGCTCCAAAACCTTCTGTAGAGTTGTAATTTCCTTCTTGTGTAGCTGTAAGTAACGGATGAAGTACTTTGATAGGTGCTTTAAACATTTCAACAAATTCTAATATGCCTTGGTTACCTTTACATAAGCCACCAGAAAAAGAATATGCATCAGGATCATCTTGAGAAAAATCTTCTAATTTACGTATATCGACTTTACCTACAAGTGATGAGATATCTTGGTTGTTTTCGTCGCCAGGTTCTGTTTTTGCAACAGCGGTTTGATCAAGTATCGATGGATACAGTTTGACCACTTTAAATTGGCTTATATCTCCGCCTTGTTCATGTAAACGCTTAACTGCCCACGGAGACATGATCGATCTTAAATAACGTTTAGGAATACCATACTCAGCTTCAATCATTTCTCCATCGTGTAATGGATCAAATAAACATAATGGGGATTCGTTAACAGGAGACCCCTTGATAGCATAAAAAGGTACTTTTTGAATCAATTCCTTTAGTTTTTCAGCAAGTGATGATTTACCACCGCCAACAGGACCTAATAAATATAAGATTTGCTTACGTTCTTCTAAACCTTGGGCTGCATGTCTAAAATAAGAAACAATATTTTCAATGGCTTCTTCCATACCATAAAAATCTTTAAAGGCAGGGTACTGTTTGATAATTTTATTTGAAAAGATTCGACTTAAACGTGGATCTTTTGATGTATCGACAATCGTTGGTTTACCTATAGCAGCAAGCATTCGTTCTGGTGCAGAGGCATAAGCGTTTGTATCATTTTTACACAGTTCCAAGTATTCTTGAATACTCATTTCCTCTTGCTGTGTGACTTCATAGCGATTTTGATAATGCGAAAATATACTCATTCGGTCTAGCTCCTGCTGATTGCACATATGTTTGATATATATAGTACATACTATGTATTATTTAGGTGTTACATTAACGTACTCAACTCTATTTTTATCGTTATCATCAAGTTGTTTATACTTAGTCGGGTATAAAGCTAACCACTTTAACTGTAAGACCTATTTATGCCTTACTTTAAATATAGCTGATAAATATAATCTCTGTTACAAAATGTAAAAAGTAATTTTTTGGTTATCGAGGTCGTTTTAATAGTCTTTGCATAACGTTTTTGAATAATAATATCTTTAAGTGGAGCATTGTTTGTATTTATTTTGAGTTTTAATTATCCTTAATTTAACTTAAGGTGTTGAATTTTTTGCAAAAAACAATGCTTTTACTACATATTAAATGTTTTAGATGTGGCTAAATTAAATAGGTAAGCTTAAGAATATCGATCAATCAATGGAGGTTTGTATGATTAAAACATATCTACTAATTTGTTTTTTTTGTGTTCCACTTAGTTTTTGTTATGGTCAACTCTAAACGGACACTTTCTTTAGATTTCTTTCATATTCTATTGGAGTCTTATCTCCGTTGCTCGAATGAAGTCGTTCGTTGTTATAATACTTAATGTATTTCATAACATCTTGTTTGATATGCTTGCGTGTTGGTTGATGTATTTTTAATACCCAGTCATGCTTTAAGCTCCCGAAGAACCTTTCAACCACTGCATTATCCCAACATCTCCCATACTGGCACGAATACCATATAATTTAAAAAAATTACTATACATTTTACTTGTGTATTGCGACCCTCTATCACTATGAAATACAAGGCTTTTAGGAGGTTTTTTTAGGTTACATGCCATTATTAACGCTCTCATCACCAATGACGTAGTCATTGTTTTATCCATTGCCCAACCAATGACACGGCGAGATTTTAGATCCATTACAATTGCTAAATAAACCCATCCCTCATCAGTTTTTAAATAGGTTACATCACCAGCCCAAACTTCATTCATACCAATAGGATTAAAAGTCATATTAAGTAAATTATCCGCAACAGCATCACTATGTTTACGCTTAGTAGTAACTTTATAGGCTTTCCGTTATTTAACTATCAAGCCTAACTTTTTCATCATTGATCGTACTTTATAGCGACCAATAGTAAACCCGTCTTTGCGTAAAACTTTCATTAACTCACGACTGCCAAGGCTTTCACGACTTTTAGAGAAAAGATATTTAATCCTCATATGAAGATTAAATTCATCATATGTCACTACGCTTGCTGGCTTATTTTTCTATTTATAAAAAGCACTTTTACTTACGTTAAGTAAACGACACAATGCAGTTACATTATTGAATACCTTCTTATGTTTACTAATGAAATGGTATTTTACTTCAGTTCGCTCGCAAAGAAGGCGGCCGCCTTTTTTAGAATGTTTTGCTCCAGCTTTAGGTGTTTATTTTCTTTGCGTAACAGCAATAATTTGTCTCGCTTACTACCTTCTAAAATAAGTCTTTCATCCTGTTTTTCTTTGAGCTTTTTCCACTTTTGTATATAGGCAACTGGGACATCTACGGCATCTGCTGCTTCTTGATCTGAATACCCTTGCTCTGTTACGAGTTTTACTGCTTCATCTTTAAATTCTATTGGATATTTTTGTTTCTTTACTGTCATAAACACCTCGATTATTGATATTTTACTATCTAATCAAAGTGTCCGCATTTATTAGACTAGAACAACAACAGCTTGGGTATGCACTAGAACAATTTAAAAAACAGAAATAGTAACTCTGGATAAAACAACAATACATTATTCTTCTAGAATTAAGTAGCTTGTATTGTTGTTATATTTCATGCTTTATTATTAACGAGCGTTTATTAGGTAAGTTATTTATCGTAGAGAACTACTCATCGTGGCGAGTCCACTCTCCTGTTTCAATGCAATAAGCACTTAAATAGTTTCCCCAGACACAGCCAGTATCTAAAGCAATCGCATTATGGTGCGTTGTTTGTCCCATCAGTGCTGACCAATGCCCAAAAATAACTTTGTGTGTGTAAAGAGGATGGTTTTCGTAATGTTGAAGTAATTCCGGATCAAACCATGCGTATAAGAGATTAGGTTTTTGTTCTAGTGTTCCTTTATAAGAAAAGTCCAAATTACCATGTTTGTCAACTAAGCGCATACGAGTGAACGCATTTATTAATTCAACTTGCTCTCTAATTTCTAATGATTCTATTTTTTCTGGTGCAGTATACAACTTTTCCAAAAGTCTTACTCTATGTGCTTTGTCACGCATAATATAATAAAAGTAATCATTTAATTTATGTGCATCATCGATACTCCATGCTGGGTTTATACCTGCATGGCTTAAAAGAACAGGCAGCTCATGATGCTCTATCAGTAAGGGTTGTTGCGAAAGCCACTCTGCAATATCTTCGATTTGTGGAGAGTTTAGTAGAGCTTGCAATGTGTCTCCTCTTTGTGAAGGGCGGTTAGTATAGTAACAACTTAGTAGATGTAAGTCATGGTTACCTAATACTATTTTTACATCTCCACTTAATGCTCGAATGGTTTCAATCACCTCTAATGATTTAGGACCTCTGTTGACTAAATCGCCTGCAATCCAAAGTGTATCTGTATCAGAATAGTTAATTTTGTTCAATAATTGAACAAACGCATCATGACAACCTTGAATATCTCCAATGGCGTATGTATACATATGAGCACTCCTTAGCTCTCAAAACTTAGCTCTCAAAAAAGATATTTTTATTATGTGACGTACATATCTAGCTGAAATTTTTGTGTGAAAAAAATGTGAAAATCAGCACGATAATAAAAGATATTTTGGTATAAATCTACAATTTCGTTGCGTTATTTTTAAAATATAATTTTTTATTAAGCTATTGTTTATTTTATTTTTTCCTGAGTAGATGTATTGATACATTGCCTTTTTGTTTTGATTTTAAAATGTTAAAGGAGTCATTAAGAGCAATATTTGTCTTTAAATCTATTTCTAAGTAAATTAAGCTGTTTTTATGACTTATTTTGGCTACATCGGATAAAAGTTTTTCGTAATTTAGGAACTCAAAAGGAGGATCTAAAAAAATAATATCAAAGGTTTTATTTGATGCAATTAGTTTGTGTAAAAAATTATCGTAGGATGTATTTATTATAGTTATTTGTTCTGAGTTCAGCTTTTGTTTGGTTTTATTTAAATCTTGGTAGGCGATAACGTTGTTTTCGATTAGTGTGCTGTGTTGTGCGCCACGAGAAACGGCTTCAAATCCAAGAACACCTGTGCCTGAAAATAAATCAAGGCAAGTTGCTTGATATATGTCGTGCATTAACCAGTTAAAGAGCGTTTCTCTAATATGGTTGTGTGTAGGTCGCAGACCATTTATGGTTTGAAATGTTAATTTTGTATTTTTCCATTTTCCTGCAGTGATTGAAATAGTATTAGAATACCCTTTAGTATTTTTTGTGAAAGACTGTTTAGGTTGAGAGCGTTTGGGCATGATTATGAGACCTTATAAGTAGTAACAGTGATTGTAAAATATTCGAGCACTGTTATTGTAACGTTCTATATGGATTCAGGTCTATAACGAATCCTGTTTGTTTAAAAAATGAACTAATTTGTTAGGTGGACGGTGTATAGTTGATTCTCTTCTTATTAGACTATTTGTATTTACGTTAATACATAATATAGCGATAATAAGAAGAGTTAGGAAAGAAACTTTTGATGTGTTTAATTTAGTTGTAATTTACTCTATCTTAGTTGCCATTTGTGCTGTTTTTGATAGTGTAAGTGCTTTTTTACCTAAGATAAATAAAGTCGGTTTCTGTTTTGTTAATAGTGTATGATACGCTTTAATTACATCTTCTTTTGTAAGTCTTTCTATGTTTTGAGCGTAGTTTTTCAGATAATTTGTAGGTAAATTATAATAACTATGAACAGCAAGTTGACCCAGTTGCGCTTTATTCGTGTTTAAGTTTTGATAAATGTTAGAAATTAATTGCTGTTTAGAGTTGTATAGAGAAACCTCGTCTATGTTGCCATCTAAAAATTTCATAATTGTTTGTTGAGTTAAGTCAAGTGCCTGTTGTGCACTATTGTGCTTGCTTGCAAAACTTATTGTGAATAATCCAGAAGCCTGCATTGGGTTATGATGAGAGGATATACTGTATACAAGCCCATGTTCTTCTCGAACAATGTTGTTGAGCATGGAGCTTAAACCTTGCCCACCCAATAGACTTGCGCCTAAAGCTAAAGCTGGGTAATCATTATGTCCTCGCTCTACACTTCGATACGCAAGTGTGACTAATGTTTGTTCTTGGTTTTTATAAATAAAATGGTTTGATTTTTTTGGTTCGATAAATGCATTGGTTACACTAGGTTGTTTTTTTCCTTTTGGTAGGGCATCAAGTAGTTGGTTGCTGATATTTTCAGCTTTTTTTCGATTAAGATTGCCAACGATGCTAACTTGTACATTACTTGAATTATAAAATTGGTTGTAAAAACTTTGTATATTAGCTTTGTTAATCTTTTTAATACTTTCTAAATTTCCTTTGGTTAGCATCGAGTATGGGTGATGTTTGTACATAACGGATTGTATTTGTTTTCTATGTTGAGACTTTGAATTTTGATTTTCATGTGTTATTGAAGTTTGAAGTTGTTTTTTTTGTAGTTGAATATCTGAATGTCGAAAGGCTGGGTTTATTAATGTTTTTTTAACTAGCTCTATTGTGTCTTCTAATATTTTGGGGTCGCTTAAGCTGCGTATATCAATAATAGCCATATCTCGATAAGATGATACGCTATAAATAGAGCCTAAGCTTTCCATTTTGAATGAAAACTGCTGTGCGGAAAACTCTTTTGCTCCTAAATTTAATAAATTGCTGACGCTAAGAGCAAGTGGTATTTGATGTTTGTTTTTGGAAGCACCCGCTTGAAATGTTAAGCGAATATCTATCATAGGCAATTTATTGTTTTGTTTGAAAAGAATGTCGCTTTGATAGTCAGGGTTTGTCCATTTGTTGTATGAAAGTAGGGCTGTATTTGGAACGCTAATAGGTAGTTGCTTCTGTGTAAGAGGTGATTGTGTGCAGCTGGTTACAAAATAGAAGCTGCTTATTACTAAGATACAGGCAATGATTCGGTTTATACTATTAAATATTTTTGATTTAGGCATAACATTCTCTATAAATATAAGAGCTTAGAAAGTAGCAATTATTATGGTAAAAGATTATTGTTTTGTTTATTGGTCTGCTATTTGTTTGTATTAGTTAATAGTCCATCCACTCGATTTTTTTTAGAAAAATATTTTTTTGCAATCGACATTATATAGGTTGGGGTAATATTCTTAATATCATTGATTAATTGCTCCCAGTCATCCCAAGTCTTATTAATTAAATGGAGTTGGACAATTAAAGAAGTTAAATTACTAGGGTCATCTTGGTGAAATATAAGACTTGCCTTAAGCATGTTTTTTATTTTTGTTAGTTCTTGTTTTGGAATAGGTGCTGTTTTTAGGGTTTCTATTATGTTTAATAAATCCGTTTTAACTTGTGGTATCTTATTAGAATCTAAACTGACTCCATAGATTTCAAAGTATTGTTGTCCTCGTAAATAAGGTGAATACATTGCATTGGCGGATGTTGCGTTTTGTTTATTCCTTACGTATTGAGATAGTCTGCTGCTTTCCCCACTCGAAAGGTAAGTTTTAATGATTTGAAGTGCAGCGATTTCTTTTATTTCGCCAGTATCGAGTGTTGGTACTAAATAATCCAGCATAATAAAATTTAAATCAGACTCCATGTGTACAGTTACACTTCGATAGTTGTTTATATCTTCTGCTAATCCTTTGTGGTGAACGGGTATTTTGTTTGACTTTATTTTTCCAAAAAATTGTTGTGCTTTATTGACTATGGTTTCATGAGATAAGTTGCTTTGTACAATAATAAATGCATTGTTTGGGTGATACCAGCGTTCATACCAGCTATATACATCATCTAGAGTTAATGTATTTAAATCATGCGTCCATCCTATAATTGGGTTTTTGTAATTGCTTGCTTTGTATAATGAGGTTTGATGTTGTTGAAAAGCTTCAGGAAGAGGGCTATTCCTAAAGCGCATATTTTTTTCTTCAAATACAACTTTAATTTCTTTCTCTAATTCTTTTTCAGAAAATCGCATGTTTTTCATACGTTCTGATTCCATTGCAAAACTAAGGTCAAGTCCACGAGCATCAGGCCAAGTTTGATAGTAACCTGTGTAATTATAAAATGTCATAGCATTTTGTTGACCACCATTTTTATTTACAATTTCAATAATTTCATCTTCCTTTAAGTGCTTCGATGTTTTGAACATCATATGCTCAAGAACATGTGCAAGACCTGTTTCTCCATATTGTTCATCAAGAGAACCTGTATGATAATAGACATTAAATTTTGAATTCATCATGTGTGGTGTGTGAATTGTAATTACTTGTAAGCCATTTTTTAAGGTGCTTAATTGATATGGTTGTGATATGTTACTTGCTTTAACCCCTATGCTTTGATGCGTAGATTCTTGGCTATAAGCTATTGGGGGTGTTAACCAAATAAGCATTGTATATACAGTTCTTGCGTTTGTTGGCATGATTGCCAAAGTATACGTTTTGATCACTTTAAGAATAGAATGAAACACTTTATAATTAGCCTTATATTGAAATTGGTTTGTGTTAAATGTATTGGTGCGTTCGTATGATTTAATATAATATGCAGTGTTAGTTATCTTATGAAGATTAGACTTATATAGCTTATTGAATTGTTAAATACTCTCTCTATTTATCTTAATTTTATAAACAGCTTATAATGGTGATATGAGCTTTTGATAGAGGATCATCTATTCACATGGTAACAAGCGTATAATACGGTCTTTAATATCTAAATATAGCTTTGATATGATCTTATTCCACCATTTTTAGAGTAAAACAATAAAGATTTATTGCTTTATTCCTAAAGTTAGGTTGTGATTTTTGTTTATATGTAACGCACGATTCATACCAAATAAATGAATACTGTTGTATGTTTAGCGTTTGTTGATTGTATAAGTATGTGTACTAGCCTTAATGAAAGATTGTATGGCTTAGTATTTTAATAGTTATCGTTTCTTTTGGTTATTGGACAATTTTTGGTTTTGCTTATTTAAAATAATGGTATATATTTTATGAATTTATCTATATGTAGTTTAGAAGATGAAAGTACAAGGATATCAGATGAAGTGTTGATGACTCGATTCTTTGATTCTTCTTATATTCTAAAAAGATCAAATATTAGTCATATGTTTTTATCTCATATAAATATGGAAGATGAGACGGGTATTAAGCACTCCATTTTTGACGAAGCCTCTAGTGAAGCTTTATCAAGCCTATTGCAGAATCACATAAACGACGATCCTTCTTTGGTAGAATTAAAACAAGGGTTTGAACCTGAAGTCAAAGGCATTAAGGTTGTTTCTAGAAGTCAAAATACAGTAATTGCTCAAAATTCTAATAATGAAGAAGATATTTCAGCAGAAAATATAAATGTTAATAAAGTAATTCAAAATATAGATGCTCAAGTTGAAAATGTACCTGTCGATGTTGCAACAGAAGATACATCTTCCACTGGCTTATTGAGTCGATTAAAAAAAGGATTATCAAAATCTACCGAGCGAATTTCTGGTGGCTTCACTGCGTTACTTGGTAGTAAGTCGACTTTAGATGAAGATGTTCTTGAGTCCATCGAAGAGCACTTAATTCAAGCGGATGTCGGTGTTGGTCTTACGTTAGATATTATTAGTGAACTACAGCAAGATAAATCATTAAAAAATGAAGTTAATCTTCATCGAGTTAAGGCAATTGTTGCTGAAAAAATGTTGGAAGTAGTTCAACCTTATGAGGGGCGCTTAAAGCTTTACTGCAACGACTCTAATGAGGTTGATACTTCTGAGCTTTATGTGTTGATGGTTGTTGGGGTTAATGGCGCAGGCAAAACAACGACCATTGCAAAGTTAGCAGAAAAATTCAAAAATGAAGGTAAATCAGTGATGTTGGCAGCGGGAGACACATTTCGAGCAGCTGCCGTCGAGCAGCTCCAAGTTTGGGGTGATCGAAACAATATACCTGTTGTAGCGCAAGGGCAAGGTGCAGACAGTGCTTCAGTTGCATACGATGCAGTTGCTTCTGCAAAATCTAAAAATGTTGATGTCTTAATTATTGATACAGCGGGAAGATTAAATAATCAAAGCCATTTAATGCGTGAGTTGGAAAAAGTTAAAAGAGTGGTTCAAAAACATGGAGTAAACTATCCTAGTGATGTAATGTTGGTAATAGATGGTCTTAGTGGACAGAATGCATTGTCTCAAGCAAAAGAATTTAAGGAAAGTGTCGGTGTAAATGCTTTAACAATAACAAAGCTTGATGGTACGGCGCGTGGCGGTATAGTGTGTGCTTTATCTAAAGAAGTGCAATTGCCTATTCATTTTATTGGAATTGGTGAAAAATCGAGTGATTTAAGAACTTTTAAAGCAAAAGAGTTTATTGATGCTTTAGTGGGTATTGATGCATAAATGAAACACTCATTTTATTTTAGTTAGTTATAATTGAACCATGTAAAACAACTAATATTTGGACAATCTATGTTTTTTGACTACAAAAGCATTAAAGTAAAATTCAAAGAAATTAACGCAAACTTACAGTATAAAGAACAAAGCTTAAGTATGTGGAACGGTACTTTTGATTTGCCATTAAGTCTTGTGGAATATTACCGTGATTTTGGCCCAGTAAATACAGGATTTGGGCATGGTAATGTTATATTTTTTCCTTCTTTGGATAAATTGTGGAAGTTTCAACATTTTTATGGATATGATCCAT
>JACLAC010011722.1_pt1 | contig 14079 bp, 12 predicted proteins | sample 8027881 | NCBI WGS metagenome assembly JACLAC01 (sample SAMN15725517, study PRJNA655200) | protist metagenome | isolation source: fluorescence activated cell sorting (FACS) single amplified genomes of... | place: Spain: Blaines Bay Microbial Observatory, Mediterranean Sea | collected 2016-01-19 | reverse complement strand
AAAAATCGCTATGCGGAGTCCCAGTCTAAAAAGGGGGAGGCGCGTTTGCTCCCCCGGGTGGAAAGAGGGAGCATGATTTCAGCAGAAGTTGGAAGGATATCTCATTTTTCAGCGTTCCATCGCCTCGCTGATTGCACTCTTGAGGTGCTCCTTGGCCAGGTGCGAGTAACGCATGGACATCTGCAACGTGCGGTGACCCAGCAACTCGGCCACTAGCCTTAAGTCCAAACCCTGCCGGACCATGTAGCTGGCACAAGAGTGGCGCAGGTCATGCCACCGAAAATCTTTGATCTTTGCTTGTTTCAATGCTGATTCCCATTGTGTGCGTAGGTCGAGAGACTTCCCCTTTGTCCGACTAGGGAAGAGTTCATCTCTTCCAACGATTCGATGCTGACTGTGATACCCACGAAGTAAATCAAGTACTTCCCCAATTACAGGCACCACACGGATGTCGCCATTCTTGGTGTGCTCGAATTTCAAGAATCCATCCTTAAGATCTATCTCCTGCCAGCGCAGTCCCCAGATCTCGCTCTGCCTTGCACCGGTAGCCAATGAAAGAACGACAGCCAAATGGAGTTGGGGGGAAGACAACTCTGTTACCTGAAGTAAACGATCACGTTCTCCATCGGTGAGGAAACGTGTGCGCCCGCGGGGTTCACTCAGCCTTTTGATACCCGTACAAGGATTCCTTTCCAACATCCCAATCTCTACTCCATAGCTACAGCAGGTGCTCAAAGCTGCCGTGTAACGGTTGACGGTGGATGGGCTTCGCTGTTTCTCCTCTACACCACGGCTATAGGTGCCTTTACGTAATTTTTCACGGACCCCAATGATGTTCGATCGGGTCAACTGGCGCAGTGTCAAATGCCCAATGTTTTCTCCCCAATAGCGTAGCTGCATCCCATAATCACTCTGACTGGAGGGAATCATTTGGCTGACTCTTTCATCCAGGAAGCGCTGGATCAAATCACCAACCGTTTTTCGATCGACTTCCATGGTGACGATGCCCCCCTTGTAGATAATCGCCTCCTGTTCTTCCATCCAGTGCTTCGCGTCGGTTTTACGCTGAAATGTTTTACATAATGACTTGTGACCCTTACGCCGAATTTCTACCCGGTAGCTGATTCCCTGCTTGCGGGGAATCTCGAGAATAGTTCCCATGATGCCTGTTCTATTTTTGTGATTGAAACAATTGATGACTTCATGCTAGGTGCTGATCTCAATGATGACAACAGAAAAAACCAACGGATAGGTAATCAGATGTTCTTTGGAGCAATCTGGGCGCAATCAGGAACACGCTATAACTGAATCTGGGCGCAATTAGGGAGCGTACTTACTCAGTTAATGATTAGAAAATAAAATATAAAAGCTTCAGTAGCTAAATAGCCGGATTGATCAGAGGTGGGATGACTTGAGAAATTTAAAAAAGTAAGTTCTGTCTATGATTTGTAATTCTACTGGCCCAGATTTTACTCAGAAAACATATACATCCAGGCCGGATTTTAGTGGAGTATTTTTCAAATGATTTGGCTGTAAACTCCTTTTTCAAACGCAAGATACAATGGGAAAGATTTCTTATCAGCGAATGGGAAGATTTGCGTAGCGTAAACACCTGCAAGGCCACTGGATTGGTCAATCCAGAAATATGAGTTAGCTAGGCCCGCCCACATTAAACCGCCAGCAGGCCTTCCTGTATCTGTGCTTTCATGATTGATTTGGAACGCCAAACTCCATGACTTTTTCATTCCCGGGAAAAACTCGGCATCATTTGCAAACTTTGTAAAACTATTAAATCCTGTCACGCGGCAGTCGCCCATGTGATTGAGTCCCAAAGACACAACATTCTCAGGTGTGAGGACACGATTGCCTCCCAACTGACCATAGTTCAGAACCATCCTCAAAAAATGTAGATAATCTTGCACTGTGCTGTATAAACCACCACCACCCATTTCAAACTCTGGGTCTTGGGGAACTTCAAGTGGATAAACGGTTAGTTGCCCATCTTCTCCACGAAAATGGGTAGAGGCCAATCGACTACGCATGCTGTCTGATATTTTAAATGCCGTACTGTTCATACCAAGGGGTTCGAAAATGTTTTGTCTGAAATATTCTCCGAGTCTTTTGCCGGAAGCAGCTTCCACCAATTTACCAACCCAATCTATATTGATTCCGTATTCCCATCTTTCGCCAGGGTCAAACAGTAGAGGTACTGTTAAAGTCCTATTTTTGCAGTCGAGGACACTTGGTATACCCAAGACATCATGTACTCTTTGCATATCAGGATTAAAGTCGTCATAGCCAAATCCTGCGGTATGAGTTAGCAATTGACGCAGCGTAATATCACACTTAGGTGGGCGGGTATTTGGTTGACCGTTTTCATCAAAACCTTCTAGCACGCCAATATCGCCTAATTCTGGACATACCTCTTTTGCGGGGGCGTCTAGTTCCAAAAGACCACGTTCAACGCACTGTACAGCAGCAACTGATGTAATAGCCTTGGTCATGGAGGCAATCCACCATACAGTGTCAACATTCATTGTATGGCCTTCTCCTAAGCATCTTTCACCAAAGGCAGCTTCATACAACACTCCTTCACGATTGCCGACCGTCGCTACTACTCCTGGTACATCACCCTGTTCAGAGGCTTCGCTTAAAATTTGGTCCAGCGTTTCCTTCATTCCCATTTTTCACCTCTAATTGAATAAATCTTTCTCGCCCCTAATCAGCGACAAAGTGCTTTGAGTTTATAAAAAGTCTCTTAACCAGGTTTGATAGGATCCTGTCAAAACCTTTTAAAAAGCTATCTGCTGTTTAGTTGTTTTCTAAGAGGCTGATGCTTTAGTATGACTTGATTTGGAGCTGAGATTTCTTAGATCAATAAGGATTATTTCAGAGAAAATTAATGTTATCCGTGAACAAACAATACCCATTTTGTGATGTAAATATTTACATCACTGTAGCGTCTAATGTGTGCAGCAATTGCTTGAAATCAGTGAATGTATACTCATTGAACAAAAGGGCTAAATCTTGATATCAAAGAGCCTGCACATGTATCAATATGTACTAGGCTCACTTGTGGCTACATTTTAATGTTTATGCTGGATTGGATTAAAGTAGCTATCTCGTTACCACGGCTGACTAATTCTTGAAATTCAGGCGTCATTCCTACTTCATCCATGATTTTCCCAGCATCAGCAAAGGAATCAAAATGATAGATACCGTGTAGATAATCCATATTAGGAGCCATCACAGGTATTACTGCAGCAACTTTGTACTCCGGAGACAATGCATCAACTTCTTTAATGATTTCTGTCATTTGTGGTAAATTTTTTCTTGAAATTTGATATGTACGCCTAAGGTGTACTGACTTCAAATTATCAATGGTCCCGTAAAAATCCCTTAAGACATTGGCCCCACCTTCGGCAACAGCTGGATTTTCTGAAATTTGTTTGGAAACTTCCAAGAAAAGTGGATCTTTTCTGACCTCCCCAAACGTACTCATTGCTTCATGAAAACTCTCAAACTCCGCTACAAGAGATAGTTTGCCGGTTCCGTCCCCCAATAAAGTTTGATGTAGCCTTGTTGCCTTTGATCCTTGCTGCGCCATGACTCCAGCGATTGTTCTCATACGGGTTTCTGCCTGGTTGAATCTTCCTGGCAATGGCTTCCCACCAACCAAAATGTAGACACTCATGTCCGTCCTTCTGAAAAGAGATTTACTTTTAAATCACTACGCTTTGACCAATTGACGATGTGACTTTCCAATTGTTTAAGTGCCACCTCTAAGTTGCTATTGATTAAGCATTCAAAAATATTTTTGTGATCTTCATAAGAAGTCACTGTTGCCTCATCCGTCCCAGAAATGTAATGGCGAACTGTCTCAATGATAGCATTGATGTTTGTGTAATCTTGATAGAGAAACTGGCTTTGGGCACACTTAAAAAAACTTTGGTGAAAAGCCGTGTCTAACCCTAGATAGACTTCACGATTTTCTGGACTACGGTTGTCTTTCATCTTTGAAAGAATGCGCTTTAGTTGTTGATTCAGCTTCAGTGGTTGACGTTGGACTGCTAATCGTAGGGCTCCAGATTCAAGGGCAAAGCGCAATTCACAAAAATCCATCAATTCCTTCTGGGTCATGTTGAAGACTCGATAACCATGATTAGATTCAGCGGACACCAGACCTTCTTAGCGCAACAGAGACAAGCCCTCCCTTATTGGAGTTTTGCTGATTCCTAGATCTTTTGCCAATCTTGACTCAATAAGTGGTTGACCCAAAACTAGTTTCTTTCTTATGATTCTGATGCGAATCGAGTCTGCAGCGATTTGAACCAGGGATTTAGGCCATTTAATATTTGATTCTTGCCAGGCAGTCATTAATTGCATCTCCAAACTTTAAGATTTCAAAAAAACCTTCCCAGAAAAGTTTCTCGTAATGTAAAACAAAAAGATGAAAACTACTTATCGATTGGAAGATATAAAAAATCAAGTGTAATAGACCTGCCCAACAAGTCGTCCATTCTCACTTGTTATTGCTCTGATTGGTTTGAACCTCCAAAATAAAAAGGATCAGGGAAGACGCTAGATATCCGCAACTCTTCATCAGATAATCAGAAACAGATTGCTCTAATGTTTAAGAGGTGTGTGAAACGATCAGAAGTTCTTTGAATAAATCTGGGGGCAATTAGGAGACACAATACAACCAATTCTGGGCGCAAATGGGCTCACATATACTCAACAAATGACCCTATTTCAACAATAAACTACAAACAATAAAGACGTTCAAAGGTAGGTTTTAACTATGGTGGGATGCCGTGATTGTGTTGTGTTTAGGGGTGTACCTCCAACTTTTAATCAGGTGGTCCAGGGTTCGAGTCCCTTTCAGCCCACCAATAATATCAGATACTTAAATAAAGTATCATCTCCTCTCAGAATTAAAATGACGTAGCAGAGGCGTAGTTTTCGCCAGAGCATATCATGCCGATCTCCTCCTCACCCCACTGATTCAATCGTAGACAAATCCCAACAATCGATCTTCCTTGCGCCAGACTGCGCCAATCAAAGACTTAAGCAATAAATCCCACCATCTGCGCACAAGACCTAGAAAATACACCTCACGAACACATTATTCTTGATAGCCAAACTACTCAACTCCATACAAACTATTTCAAAATAACTCTTATTTTGCGGACATTTCTCACAACCAATCGAGTGATGATTTGAACAGTGCTAATTTTCTTTCAAATTTATTATCTCAAGAAAATAGTAACAATAATCAACTCTAGTTTTTTGAAATGTGTGGTCTTGCAGAAGATTTGTTCCTCATTTGAATATCAAATTTTATTGAATAATCTTTCAATGTTGGTTGGTCTGTGGTTTGAAGAGTCGTGTCGTTAAACTAAAATTCAATAGGCTCAGGTTCATTTACCAAAAGTTAGGATCTTACATGCTTTATAATAAGAAAATGTATTTGGATGGAAAATTATCTGAAGGTTCAGATCATATTGAAGTTTTTAATCCAGCGACAGAAGAAATGACTGGGAAGATAGCAGGAGCAAGTATACTTGAAGCTGAAAAGTCACTCGAGTCAGCTAAAAGAAGTTTAACCACCTGGCCAAAGACGTCGATATCAGAAAGACAGCATTGGATGTATTGCTTGAGAAAAGAAATTATTGCTAATGAACAATCGCTTAGAGAATGCGTCCATTTTGAAATTGGAAAACCATGGCAACAAACCAAAGAAGATTTTGAAAGTTTGAAGAATTCTCTTGAATTTTATTCTCAAGAAATTGCTAGATTCAACAATTACAGTATTCCCGACCGCACTGGCAGCCACTCTCATCTAATAACTTATGAACCTGTTGGAGTTGTGGTTGCATTTATTTCTTGGAATTTTCCACTTTTAAATTTGGCGTTCAAGCTAGGCCCTGCGCTAGCGTCTGGTTGCCCAATCATAATAAGGCCATCAGAATTATCACCTATATCAGCATACGCAGTGGGTGAAATCTGCTCGAAAATAGGCCTGCCACCTGGAGTTGTTCAGATTTTTAGTTCCAACAGCTACGATGTTGCTGACTATCTTTCATCTTCAAAAATTCCTTCTTTAATTACACTGATTGGTTCATCGACTACTGGAAGGCATGTGATGCAAAAGGGGTCAACATCGATAAAGCGTTATTCGATGGAGCTTGGTGGGAATGCACCTGCTTTAGTACTTTATGATGCAGACTTAGCGCTTGCAGCAAATATAATCGCTGCGCTCAAATTCAGCAATGCTGGGCAAATATGTGTAGCACCTAATCGTATTTTCGTGGATTCCAAAGTTTATGAAGATTTCAAAACTCACATTGTTGCACTTGCTGAAACAACTGAAGTAGGGTTTGACAAAAATTCAGACATACATACTGGTCCAGTCATTAATCAGAAAGCATGGATTCGTCTGAAAAAATTGGTTGATGATGCTGTACTGAAAGGTGCGCAATTGCTAATAGGTGGAGATCGACCCTCTAACCAATTGAGAGGCCATTTTTTCTCACCAACAATTTTGAGTGGTGTTACGGATCAAATGCAAATTTATCATGAAGAAATATTCGGACCGATCATTTCACTCATTAGTTTTAATGATGAAAAAGATTTAACTAAAAGGTCTAATTTAAATAATGATGGAGGGTTAGTGGCTTATATTTTTACTGATAATGAAAAAAAAGCTGAATTAATTGGACGTGAGTTGCATTTTGGTGAGATTCAAATAAACGGTGTAAAATACGATATCGATCTACCACATGGTGGCATAGGCCAATCTGGTTTTGGACACGATTGTTCAAAGCTTGCACTTAATGATTACCATATCGTGAAAAGAATAAGTAAAGCTAACAAATATGTTTCTTGAAAGCTTTGGTATCAGCGAATAATTATGCTTTCATGTATCTGATGATTATCAAAAAAAATTAACGCACATCATGAAAGCTATGTCGCTACCAATGGAATAGGACTGCAGTTCTAAACTGAAAAGAACTGCAGTTTCCTTCGCACCTCCTCAACTCCTTGCTACCAGCCCCTCGACTTCATCCCTTCTTTAACCAGCTACTCGACTTCTGGGCTATTCCCAAGTTCAACATTTGGCTCAATTCTCCAGCGGCCACCAACCTTGTAGCTTCGCAAATAGCCGCTCTAACACCAGCGGATGACCGTCGCTGTTCACCCAACTAATAGATTGAAAATAATCTCAAGATAAGTGACACTTAATTGTGTTTCAGCTTAGCTTGTCGAAACATCACCCCACATATTTTCAATACCCTTCAGCCAGAAAATGAAATATGGCCTCTCAATTTTTTCATGTCCATCATCACTTGAAACCTGGTATGGCAGGAAAGTGGTGGCAGACATTCGGTGAACAAATGCCTGACCAAGCCTCACTCGAAAAATATCATCAAGAGTGTCTGAAACTAGGTTTTTTCAATCATGCATTCATGCCCGTTGCCCAGGACGGCCCGATGTATTGTATTTGGGAGGCGAAGGAAGGAATTTCGGAAGCTCAATTCCAAGAATTTATTGATGGCCCAATGGGACCAAATTTTGGGATAGGTGCTATGAACAATAATATCTCGAAGATAGACCTTGAATTAACTGGTGGTCAGGCTCCCTACGAGAGAAAACTCTAATATCTTTGCTGCATTGTAGATACTCTTACTGCAATGCAGATTATTCTCTACCAACCTCTCGACTTCATTCCTTCCAGTACTTGTTTATTCATTGGATTGGATAACGATTCAAGGTCAAGGGGACAATCCGCCAACGGCCGCCAACTTTGATGCTTGGCAAATAACAAGTTCGACACCAACGGATGACTGTTGTCTCGCTAACGTCATATTCAAAAGCTAATTGTTTTGGAGTTAGGTAGGATTTCATTGGCTTTTCGTGATTTGAGATTGCAATACGCTTTTCACCAAAATCCTTGACTATACCTATCTATAATTTGATAAGTAAATTTGTCCAGAGCAATCATGCTTTCGCACACAATCTCACTTGTTAATAATCAAGGATTTTTACAAAGGGTAAGATATGGCTATTGTTAGTAGACATTACTGGAGGCCGACGGATATTGATAAATTTTTCAAATGCCATAGAGAGTTTCATGACCATCATTTGAAAAATGCCGTTGCTGTTGACATGAAATTATATAAGCACGACTCGGACTCAACGATTTATATCGCAGATGTTATTTGTGATTCTTGGTCTGGTAAAGATAAGTGGGAAGAATATTTTAAAACCAATACTTCAGTTCAAGAATTTGCAAAACGCATTAATGAAACCGCTGAATCGGTGAACAAAAAAGAGTACTTGCACATAATTGATTATTAGAAATTACCCCAATATTTGCTCTTACACAGGTACGGCGGTAGATGAGGCGTGCAGAAAAACGCTTCACCCGTGCAGGCGGCAGAAGAACCGCCCAACCTAAAAAATCCGAATCAGTGTAGGCGCAAGCTAGGCCGTATTGCTTGGGATTTAGCAGGTTTCACTATCAAAATTGGCGTTCTGGGATTACTCGTTGTGAATGAAAGCCAAATCGGGAATCCTTTGACAAAAACTGGGTTTGTGGTCAGAAAAATCCTCAACTGATTTGCCCCAAAGTATCTAATTACTTTGCCATTGTCTCAATACTGGACAGATCAGTTAAGGCTTCACTAAAGATCTTCTTGAGTTGAGTCTTGCAGTCCACCAAGGTCTTTTGCTGTAGCAGCTCGTTAGTCAATTGCTCTGTTATTGCTCTGACCTTCTCTTTCAAATCCTGACGAAACATTCCCCAGGTGATGTTCACCAGATTGGTTTGCAGTAACTATTGTTGCAGGAGTTTCGTTTCGAATTCTGTCTTGGTTGCCATTGCTGACATCAATCTGGTTTTCTCATAAGTAAGCTCGTTGCCAAAACGTCGACGCACTACCCATTCAATGCAGTCGCTCAATCGGTAGCGGTTGCCACCATGAGCCGGAAGCTCAACCGGCAAACCTTCATTCTGCCATTGCCAAATTGTTCTATCAGATAATCCGAATTTTTCAGCGAGTTGCTGCTGGTTTAGATTCATAACGGCAAGAAGCCTTTGTGATTTTGAAACTCAGTTAATGTTCTTGGTAGTAATTACTCACTGCAGGAAGCCGTAAAGATAGTTTTTGATTTAGAAACATCATCTAAATTGTAATTTAATGATTGATTTTAAAATTACCATTTGATAGATAGCTGTTGGCCAAAGCGATAAGGTATGTCCCCATACACCCCAAGCTGCCTAGTTCCTTCATCTGTTCTTTGCCTTAGAAAACTCCAAAGCACGGATGTACGACTTTGCGCCAGTGGTTTTGACAAATTCTCCGTGGCGTAGAGTCCTCCCTGGGAAGCGTTTTTCATATGACGCTTCCCTACACCACCTACCTCATTGATGGCCATGAGGAAGTTTTCTAAAAGTTGTATTTGCAAATCAATCAGAGGAGTTGCCCTATGGCTATTGTCGTTGTGTACTTGAATCATGAAACAAGCGAGGGTGTTTTTGACCCTGAAGAGCACTTCAAAATTGCTAAGGCTTGTCCAGTTCCCAAACTTCCAGGAGTAATTGAGGTTGGGGTCCGACGTCACGCTACTGGTAAAAGAATTTTTTCTGGACAGGTTAAATTAGAATCCTGGGCAGACCTACAAACGTTGGAGAATTGGCACAAGTCCGATGGAGCAAAGGAATGGCATGAAAAGTTTGCTAAAACTGGGAAATTTTTTGAAAGAATCATAATGGAGGTTTACGAGTAGCAATCTTAAATCTAAGCCACCAATCCTGATCAATCGGAGCTTTACTGGTTTTTGTAACTACTTTTTCTGATTTCGGTACTCCAATGATAATTGGTGAAGGATATCGAGTTCTTGCATCTCTTGTCTATGGAGAGTTTATAAATGAGTTTGTTGGGAATCCAAGACTTGCTAGTACCTTATCAATCTTGATGCTTACAGTTACCTTTGGAGCACTTCTAATCCAAAGAAGGTTCGCAAGACGAGCGTCTTTTGATCAAGAGACAGTAACACCTTTGGGATTAAGAAAAACCAGTATTACAAAAATATTTGTTTCAACTCTTATAGTTTATGCAATCGTCTTTATTGCATTTCTACCAACTCTCACAGTGGTAGTTTCATCATTATTATTAATCTTTTTTAGGAATGCTTCGTTGCATTCATTGCAGTACAAGACAGAGTCAGCTCTAGTCAAAGTTCGAAATATTGATATTACCAATTTTGAGAATGAGCTCAATTCGTTCAAATCTGGATTTGTGAAGAATTACGATCTTGTCTCAAGAAAGTTCCAGACGGCCATTGAGGAAATTGATAAATCAATTGATCACCTGCAAAAAACAAAGGATTCTTTGATTGGGAATGATCGAAATCTTAAGTTGGCGAACAACAAGGCTCAGGATATGACAATCAAGAAATTGACTCGAAGGAACTCAACTATGGCTGAGAAATTCGCTAGGCTTGAGAAGGGTTAGAATAGATATAAATTCAATTCATCTATCGTGACAAGCGAGATCAAATCAGTAAGATCTTCTCACTCAGAAATCTGAATTAAAGTAACGGCTCGAACTCAGTTCAAGTTTTTCATCTCACAGTTTTGTTGTGCCAATTTGTGCCATCAACTCCTTCAAATCACTTGAATCCACTAAACTAACCATTGACTAAATAGACTGATTTCGTTAAGTTTCTTTAAATTACTTCAAGTGCATTTAAGTAGAGACGGAACTTTTAATTCTTCAGCTGAATCAGTAAGAAATGAATATGAATGACTCTTTGGGAGGCAGCGTCCCACTCAAAACGAAGGAATTTGCGAACCGTGCTTTCCAATATACCCTTAATCCGCTTCGGAACCCTGTAAAAGAAATAATGGACAAGTGTTCTTCTATAAAAGATACCCCACCATTTTTAGGAATTTTTAATGACATCCCATGGAATAAATTCCGTGAAAATGAAGCACATGCTTGGGCCAAAGCAGGCTTCACATGGATCGTCAATGATGCAGAACATACTCAATGGGAGGGTTTTTATGGTCGAGACCAAAATGCAATTGAGGGACGTCTCGGGCTTTTAGCAGTGCAGCGCCTTCATAGAGAAGCTATCAGTTCGTATGGCGATGCCTACCAACTGGGTGCAAGAGCGACCATGCGGCCTTATGGATGTACTTTTGAAGATGCTAAGATATTTTTCAAATCGGTTAATTTTCCTGAACCTGGAAGTCCTACTCCTCATGATCGTGGAGGTTACCCAGTTCGCAATGGTGATCGCAGCATGAATTATACTCCAGTTGAATTAAGGGCCTCTGAAACAGAAACACAGGGTTGGATTCAATTCGAAACATCAGAATACTTAATTGATAGAAAACTCAGAGATAAAATTCTTAAACTGATGGTTGCTCAGGGTCGAAACAAAGCCTGTGGTTTCGTAGGGCCTTTGGACGTTATCCTCAGGCAGGGTGAAATTCCTGAAGTAAACGAAGCCATCAATGGCTTTTTTCGTGAAGCAACCAAACTAGGCATTCATACGGGACGTGTTGTTGGATCTGGGTCCATGGAGGATCCCAAAGATATCGAGGAAGGGATGGTTGAAGCAATTAAAAACGGCGCTCGTTTGCTTTCTGTTCATCCTCTTACTAGCGACATGACATTACGCGGGGCCTTTGAAATGGCAGCCCCTTTCTTTAGAGCTTCTAAACGTTGTGGTTTCTAACAGTAGTCTTTGTGGGATTACCTACTTGGGTAGGTTTATAAATTTTCTTCTCTAACGTGAGCCCCAAACACTGATATTGGAGATAAGAAGGAGAGAATTGGATGTAAATCTGTTTCCTAATCTTCTCGTTAGATCAAGTTAATCAATATTTGTAATTTTTCATATTTATTTAATTTTTTTTCAATGTTTTACTCTGGTTGGCGTTTTGGCTGTCTCACAGTGGATTTGGCCCCAATCATGTCAGGTGGAAAGCTGTCTAGGAAGGCCGAGCCTCAACCAAATTTCAAAACGGTGCATCGGCACCTGGGGGCAGGGGTGGAAGGCACCTATGGGTATTGGAGCAACTTGTAGTGAGCTTACCTGGCGATTCCAGAGAGCAAATATCGAACTTGGCTCATTCAATCGTTTTAAATAGTTTTTAACATTAATTAAACATTCGTATTATCCAAAAAACAATGGAAAAAATTTTAAAGAATTTTGAGGCAGAAAACATACCTCATATGAATATTATAAATAAAGATTTTAAATCTTTTTCGCGTTCAGAACAAATAAGACACTTGGAGGTAGAAGGTTATTTAGTTATTCCAAACGCACTAAATGAACAGCAAATAAATGATGTAAAAATAGGAATGTCAGATGCTGAAATGCTTCACACAGATTACAGTACACAACAAACTCGTTCAGTTAAACAACCACAATGGCATAGCAGGGCTGTCGCAGAATTAATTGGTAATCCAGTTGTTATAGATTTCTTGAATGATCTAATGGGGTCAGAAATAGTATTTACTAGAGGATTTTACCAAAAATCTTTGTCAGGATGTCCAGGTATATCTCTACATACTGATGGACAACCACATGGGTCTAATTTATTTGGCTACGAGGGCAGTTGTCCCAGATTATTAAGAGTATTATATTATTTAGATGATTTAACGCCAGAAAGAGCTCCGTTTAGATTGATACCTAGATCACATATTTCTTTCCATGCGGATGCGTCACCTTATGCTAGATATAAATGGCATCCAGAAGAAATATCAATTGTTGTTCAAGCAGGTTCTGCTGTAATTGTTCCTTCAATGATGATACATGGAAGTCATCCGAATTCAGATGAGAATTCTAGAGAATTACTTCAATTTGGTTATCGACCTGCCTGGGCAGGACCTATTAAGAGTGTCGAAGAATGGGATGAAAATTTAGTGTCAAATGCCCCAGAATCTGCAAAACCATTTTTAAGAAGCCTTAATACAACAGGATTCAAGTGGGAACAAGAACACAAACCAAAAGGAATGAAGACAGAGGCTCCAGGAATAAATCCCTCTCGATGGGAGAATAATTAAAAATTTTAAATCTATCAATGAGAAAGCAGGACCCTATTCCTATCAACATTAAGCAGAACAAACTCGCTAATAAAATTCACTGAGAAACGATCAAATTCATATCATGAATTCTCGCACATCCTCCCCCCCCCCCTCAATTTCATTGCAACCTAAGCCCTCGCACATTCGAATTGATAAGCTTTATTTGGTGGTAACTACCATACCGGACTATTGGCTTCATTCAAAGATTCAAACGATGGTCGACAGCAAATAACCTTTCTGGATCATCCAAATCATTGGCAGGGGCTATTTTACACTCTCTCGACCAAATTTGCGGCACCAGACTCATGGGCTTCCTTGAGGGGGTGACATATGATCGATGTCCAACTTCGTCGATTCAGTGATGATTTTGCCAGAGTAATGATCGTCCCAGTTTCCTGTGACCACCCTACAACCATTTAAAGACTTGAACCCAACCGTCAAGAAGGACTCCTCAATCAGCAGCTCATGTCAAGAGTTCTGCCAATCATGGTCCTCATCAATCTAATGATGAAATACCCCCCTCAGCACCTTCATAGACTTCACAATGGTGATATACGATTTTCCCAGTTTTCTAGGTTGTTTTTCCTTGCATCCAAACAAACCAACATTCAACATGTTCAAAACTCTCAGTTATGGTGTATTAGATTAATTAAAGTGGACCTTCTTTGTGAAATTTCTTTTCCATATAATATCTGTCAAACTTAAAAAATTCTCGAGATTTCTGAGCAAGATTCTCATCTGGCGCAATGTAAGAAATTGAGATTACTTTTTTCTTAGCTAATACATCAGCTATTTTTCTCTCTCAAATCTTAGAAATAAATTTTTAGCACTGTTTAAGAAAACTTCAGTGTATTATTATGTCGAACAAGTAATGCAGTGCAATTAAATTAGCAAATAAGTCGCAAACAAAGCTTAGATAACGATAGCTATATAACTAGTTCTGAGGTTAAAAATGCTAGACCAATAGATTACA
>JACLAC010008878.1_pt1 | contig 14087 bp, 14 predicted proteins | sample 8027881 | NCBI WGS metagenome assembly JACLAC01 (sample SAMN15725517, study PRJNA655200) | protist metagenome | isolation source: fluorescence activated cell sorting (FACS) single amplified genomes of... | place: Spain: Blaines Bay Microbial Observatory, Mediterranean Sea | collected 2016-01-19 | reverse complement strand
GAGCCAGCTTTGGGCTACCCCCCACCTGACCCCCTGTTTAAGACCACTGTGCAGCTCGCCCCCCATCACCTTGCAGAACTCCACCTGGTTGCTGAAGTTTCTCTTCTGTGGGAAGACACTAAGACCAAGCTGGTCTGGAAGCGGGTTGCACAATTCATCTTTGTCCACTGTCTGCTCAAGCAGATCTTGGGAGGAGGTGATATTAGCGGAGTTCCAGCTCAAAAGCAGATTTTCGCTGGTTTTGCACTCGGACCAGTCCTCCACATCTCCAGTGGAAAGACTTCGACTCCAAATATTCACGTCAGTCATCTTGCCAAACATAGCTACCTAAAAAATCACCAGCAAATTGTTGATTCTTCCAAAAAGTCAGACAACCTGCTCTCCTTTGAGAGAAGTGTTATTGAGGCTTGGGTTGCGCCCAGCACTCATGAACTCGAGGTCCTCGGTGAAGGCGGTCAGGTTGATCTGGACGAAGGGCTCCTCCAGCTCCATCCTCAACTGCCTCTCCTTGCCGCCCAGGAAAACCTTGTGGGTCAGGTTGACCGCGTTGTAAACCCAACAGAGAGATCTCCAGGAGCGATGCGGCCAACAGTATTCCTCGTCTCCTTCTTCCTGTGGCCAACCGTCTCCTTGGACAAAGCTGGTCCACCAGAAGTGGTGGGGCACCGCAAGTCTGTGCCTGGAAGATTCACAATGACTTCAAATCTGGCAAATCTGGTTAAGACCATTTAGCAAAATTATAAAAAATCCAACTTTCCTATCCATCACACCAAGCCCGTGTCGTCCTGACTGATAGAGAACAAACTGTGAATTCCCAAAGAGAGGCTGGAAGTCGAGACACTCAAACAAGGAGAAGCGAAGGCAGACTGAGATCCCTTCAAACTGGAACCCACTGTCTGGCACGGTGATAGCAAAGCCTGTTGTTCCAGTGAACGTATCGAGGGTGGTCTTGGTGGCGAGCATCTTGATGGAGTTGGCTTTGCACATCTGCAGCAGGCTGGCCGCCACCACCAGGAGCAGGAGCATCACCTCCACCTCCATCGGCGGCGAAATCCTGCTGACCAGTCGCTGGCCACCAAGCTGCTTTCCGACTCGACGTTCGATCGGAGGGCAGTGATAGCCCATTATTTGCTGGTGCACAAGAAAAGAGGTTGATTGTTGATTGTAGGCAAATGTGTCGCGGGCTGACACTCAATGGTTAGATTGCTCGTAGCCGCAAGACAGGTGCATCAATTATTCTGATTGAGGGGAAATTATTTGGAACAACAGTCTTATGCACCGACCAGAATCATTTGACAAACAAGAACAACCAACAATTGACAATTCTCTTATCACAGACATCCACATCTCCAAAGAAAACAAGTTTGGCTGATATAAGCCTATGATTGATTTGATAGATTTGTATTTCAAATTGTGCGATACAAATATGTTGCACAAGAAGCAGATTATCCATAAAATTTATAATGAAATGACCGACAGGCGGGAAACCAGAATCATCTATTGTCAATTAAATGTTTTGTGCTCTAGAGTGTGAGTTTCAATTCATACAAAAGTTAAATTTCACCCTTTTTTAGGGCAAAGTATAGTCTTGAAGGAATATTCTGTTGGTTTGAAAAAGAAAAAAGGAGAAAAAGAAAGTAAAAATTGTTTGCAGAGTTTTACAAGTTTTAAAGGCTTCCAGGGAGGTTCTTGGTTTATGTTTACATTGCAGCAAGAGCTGATTCATCGGGCAATGGGTTTAGTTTTGCAAGCTGGTCAATTTCCGCAGAGCATAAACAAGGATTGTTTAGCAACTAACGTCGTTTCCTCCTTTTTTCCGCAGCGTAGAAAAGTTTTAAATTGTTTCCCAAGGCTGCCAAAAAGGACCAACAAATCATTCTCGTCATCGTTTCCCTGTTCCTCATCATCCCCTTCATCGACATTGCTCGTCTTGGGCCACCTCTCTGCCTCCCTCCCCGTCCTGAATGTTTTCAACCGTCTCTGCCCCAATACCCAAAGCCCGCCCAACCAAACTGCCGCCAGCCAAGCCTTTCTTCTCCAGAAAAGCCTCCCGGCGCCGCCTTTGCCTCCGGAAATACGCAGGATTTCGTTTCCGATTGCATCTTGTTCTGGCTTTCCTGTCACCTGTTCCACCTGCCCCAAGCGACATTTTGAAGTTTCCCACCTTTAGAGAAAAGCGGAATTCACGCTTGCAGGCCAATAGCGTTTTCCCGAAGGAAAAACACTTTTGTCTCAAGCGACCGATTTCTCTAGAATCCATGGAGGGGATTTCCATTGTCCGCCGTCTGTGATAGTGCGCTTGTACAGCTCGCTATCACCGGCAGGACCTCCCCGGTCCGTCGCCGCCCGTCGACTGAACCTATGATTGATATGTGGACACTGAACTTCCAAAATTGGTTAACTTTGTCTTTGTCTTTTCCAAATCAATTGGTCTGCATCGGCAGTCTGTAGTTGAGACTTGGTCGACCACAACCGCAGCCTTTGACTCATCCAGCACGAGAAACGTGGCGGCTGGCACAGCAGCGCAAGATGGAGAAAGTAAAGAACCCGCGCACCGTAAATTTTGCATTTTCACACCTCCAATGTAGGCTAAAGACATTTTCACGCATACAATTGCTATGTAGGCAAGATTTCCATGAATTCTCACAATGTAGGCTTCACACATCCACGCATTCTCAAACCAAAATGGATTCAAAGAAATGATTTCACAGAGAATCGGGAAAATTTCCAGAACTGTTATTGTTGCATAAATGCATAAATTTTGTATTTTCTGCACATTTGGTTTGTGGTAAAATATAGCTTGTCAATATTTGCACCAGTTTTACATGAAAATTGAATGAGGGTTTTTAGAAAAGAATGCGTTTGACCACATTTACAACTGATTGAGATTGATGAGCTCTCTGTTCTGGTGGTAGGTGTACATTTATCAGCCACTAAATGGCATTTTCCCCCCAGACGGGCAAAACGGTGGTCAGACAAGTGCAATTGAGTCTTAGGTTGATGATAGTATGCACAATGCAGCCCGCTCCAATTTTTACCGCCCCTATCATACTCTCCTCAAATGGCGCCGATTTACAGCATACAGGCAGCAGCAGCAGTCATCTGGGGAAATTTTCGCCTCCTGGAAAGTTTGAAATGCGAGTCCACTTCTGGAAAACGGGCCCAACCTCAACTCACGCCTTTTTGAATGGAGGCTGGCCCGGGGCGCTTCAGATGCATTTTTGTTTATTGCTCAAAGCCTGAGGAGGGTTTTAGTTTCTCCCACTCTACAGTCCAGGGGCGGGGGACTGAGACCGCATGGCGTGCAACTAAGTTATGCAAAAGAGGGAACATTGACACCGGAGCGGAGTCTGAGAAACAACACAAGGTTCTTTCCTTTCGCTGAAAGATTTGTGTTCCCACTTTCCAGACAGACACGCCCAGAGGCTTTTCTAGCGAGAGAGAGAGAGAGAAAGGAAGAAATTAGCAATTATGGTAATTAGGCTGGGTAGGTTAGAGTAACTCACATGTGAGGAAATTGGCAATTAGCAGAGGTGGAGTCTGGTGCAGGCAGTTAGAGTAGGCAGCTGCCATATGCATCTAGGCAGGAGCAGGGGGCAGGCCGTTAGCAGGCAGTTTGCAGGCACAAAAGTTTTTGCCTCTTCATACACCTGGTGAAAAATGGGAACATTAGCTTAAACATTTGATTTCTACTCTCAAAAACAATGCTGGAAAGTTAGGTATACAACATGCATAAATTTCCAAAAGCTCCAGGAGGACAAGAATCCATGGTATGTTTTGCATGTTATCCGTAGGACCCCGGTACGTTTCTTTGTACTGGCAGGACCCGACTGTAAGAGCTACTAAAGGGGCTTTTAAAAAAACAGGCAGTTAAATCCTATGGAAACTGGGACCACTTGTGGTTGGATATAATGGAGGTCAGATTTAAGGGCCCGATGCAAAGGGCCAGATATTGGAGAGGTTCATGTAATCTGCTATTCATGATGAATGCAAACACAACTGCATGGGTTGATCTATTTGAACATTAATGAACTATTCTGTTCATCAAACAAGTCCAACATTTCCCAAAAATCCAAAGACCAAATAGAATTTTCAACAGACGGAGCACCAGATCCTTTTTCAACCTAAATTTGGGGATTTTCTGCTCATTTATTGGGGATTTTGGATAACAAAATGCTCTTCTGCTCACCATGCTTTGGCTGCCAGGCATTTTTTTATATTGTCCGGAAAAGAGTGAATTTCACGCAAAAGAGTGTTTAACAGTTTAACACAGCATAATAAACTTCTTTAGAGGTTAAAACATCTTGGAGGTTAAGCTTGGAGAAAGACGAGTGTACTTCTTGTTGGAAATAGGTTACTACACATGTAGCTGGCCTGCTCCTGGACTGAGGGTCCGTGAACGGTGCCCGCAAACTACAATTGGATCCTACCAACCAGTGCCAGCAGTCTACACCAGCTGGCTGAACCAGAAGGGTGGAAAACCTTGCAGATTCGCTGTTGAGAAACTCTTCTCTTTGGGAAAACAATGTGACTTTGCATCCCCCTGGACAACCAATTTGAAAGCTCACAGTGGAGCAATCTTGGCACCATCATGTTGAAAATCTTGGGGATTGTCTGTTTGGCAACTCTGATCTTTTCAAACAACAATTTTGGCATAATTTTGGTTGCCTTTTAAGAAACTAATAGTGTCAACTCCCTGAAGTGAGCTATTTTGATTTCAGTTAATGTAATGTAACATTACATTACAATATTTTTTGTAACACTGTTGGTTGTTTCAGAATGCTGCTCAGTGGATAAATGGATAAAAGAGGGGAGGCAATTGGTGATTGGTGATAATGTTACAATAATGGGTCAAAAATGTCCCACACGGTGAGAAAATTTCCACCAGAGAAGAGTTTGACCAGCACCGTGTGAGGATGCGGGGCGCCATTGTGGCCACCCTCATCCTCCTCTCAACCGGTCATGTGGAGGGGGTGGGGAGGAGAGACCATTGGCGGAGTGACCATGTGCACCTTGAAGGCGGGCACCAGCAAGGAGGTGGCGATGGGCATCAACAACCTGGTCTTGGAGAGAATATCGACCTAAGGGCGAGAGCGAGGGCGGCGCACAGGAGCGGAAAGTGTGAGTTGTTGGTCTCAAATGCCTCGGCGCCAGTTGTCGGCAACTCGTAAAACTGACAGTTTTCGGCTTCTAATAGAGTTTGCCATAGCCGTCGATTCAGTCCAGGGTTGGTCTGGGGGCGATGTTACTGCTAATTTGACGTAGTTAGTCTAACCCAGGTCTGACCAGTCCAACTGCGGCTAATGTTCCCCTCCGGAGGCCAAATCTCCCTCCGTTCCCACCAAAACGCTTTAATTTCAATTACGCTTTGATGCCTCTCGTGTTCTTGGTCGAAATATTCTTCTTAGTGTTTAATTATCATGCACATGCACCAATTTCCATCCTTCTTTTTCACGATTATTGCCCGGGATTGTCTTTAAGATATGTCTTGGGACGTTAACGGGGGCGTTAGAACTGGTGTTGGTGGCAAGAGGCGTGGGTGTCTGGGTTTTCAGAGATGTCTGGGGAATGTCGAGGGGTTATATCTAGTTTTATACCTCAGAGCTAGTTTTCACATAAAGAATAATATTCAACGCTCCGATCATATTCATCACAGATATGACATTTATCGGAAAAGACTGCTTTTAACTTTCAATATTTTCAGTGTTCAGCGTCTTTTCCATTGTGAGTTTCCCAAATGAAGCCTGTGTCAGCAATATGGACCAGACGAATGGTAATTTTAGATTATAATTTAATTAATTTAAATGTTATGGTAAGGAATATGAACCAAATTTATACTATGATGCAATTTGATCAACATGATCACCTCCATTTATATGATATAACCGGTCAAGCATGTTTATGAGCCAAGGAAACAGGAGGAAAGTTCAAGACAAAGAAGTTCCCTGTATTGAGTTTTGATAATTTCATCTAAAGAAATATTTTTTCAGGGACTTGCCTCAGTCCAGCGGATTGTCGGACAATCGTAAGATTTTCTATTTTTCATACTCAAGTTCAAATATTCAGATACTCAAATACAAATACTCAAATACAAAAACTCAAATACAAATACAAATAAAAGAACATTCTTCGCCTCAGGGCGGGGCTCTTGAGGGGAGCTGTGCCTCTGGCTTTGGAACCTGCTGTGTTGTTCGACTTGGAGGTTTTTACATAATTGTTGTTTTGTAATTGTGATGTCGAAAATTAGACATTTTGGTCTTACATCTTAACTTGCAGGTGCTGGTGCTGCTGGGGGTGTATGTGGAGGAGTTGTCACTGCAAACACAACTGTCCTTCAGGTATCAACTGTCAAATGTTAGCTATGAATTGGTCCAGCTTAATTGAAAGAGTTGAAAACAACTCGTAACGTATAATATGTGTCAAAACCATTTGTATGAATTAGTTGTACTTCTGGTGTCTGGGCAAGAGTGACATATACTTAAGACATTGACTTCCCAAGATGCAAAAAAACAGCCTCATCGTTGCTTTGGTCAAAAGCTCCCCATTGTTACTGGTTGGTCGGAAGCCTGGCCGAGAGTAATCCTTCAAAGAAATGTCCGGCGACGCCGTCAAATGTTTTTTTTTTGCAACGAAATGCATTTTTGCTGCAAACCCCTCTGAATATGGGAACCTGACTAGGAAATATCTACTCAGGTCTCCCCGCGCCACTACAACCCACTGCGCTGAACCACTGTTTTGTGTTTTCCACGAGTAACATCGAAACCAATGAAGAAAGCAGTAAAGGAAGGGCAGATGCTCATTGCTGACCTTGGTTTCCACATCACCAGACAATGCCCAGTTGCCCATCCATATGTGGAGTGCATTTTCAAAATGCCAAAATGGCATTTTGTCCTTCAAGCATCCCATGTTGTTCCCTCTTTATAGGGTGGCCGTTGTGCACCGTTTATAGTGTGACTGAAGTTGCCATAAGGAAAATTGAAGGTGTTTGCAACAGAGGTAGGCGATGCCTTGAAGGGTCACTTGAGAACAACACAGCGTGCAAAAACGGGACACAGTGCAATTCCTCGAAGGGTCACCTCGCCGCAACATCACTTGCTCCAGCGTGTTTTATGTTTAACAGCTAAAAATGCAACCGGCATGAGAACAAATCTGAGAAGGTGTTGACGTCAAACAATTCTCCTCTTCCATTTGTTGGAATTGGATATCAGGGAAGCCCCACACATACAGTAGTTACTCACATTCAAGTGGACACCGGATATTTTGGCCTCTTTTTTAATGTATTTGACCTTTTTCCTGAGAATTGGACTTTTAGGTCAGTTTAACAAAATTTTCTCGTCAGAACCCCGGTTACCCCGGGAAATACAGCACAGCGGGTACTTGTGTCTACCTCGTCAAAAGAATGGATGAGGGGGTTTGTCAGATCAGGTGAGGTCAATTTAGATTTAACCATCACCAGCTTGACCATCTTGACCATCTTGACCATCTTGACCATCTTGACCATCTTAATTACCTTGACCATCTTGTCCCTCAGGTTGGACTTCCAGCAGTTGTCAGTTGGCTACAGCTCTTCCTCCCCCACCGGCTGCGTCTCCGGCACCACCGACTACCTCTCCTTCTCCACGCCGGTGATTGTCATCATCATTGTCATCAATGTCACCACAAATATCATCACCACCAAAACAGTCGATTTGCAGCGGGCGGGGAAGGAGGGTCAGCCCTCCCTTCTTCTAAAATCCACACAAAGGATGCAAAATTGTGATAACCTGTTGGTGCATGCTCTCCTTCATGTAATTGTGCAGATGTCTAGTTTCCTAGACAAGAACCGGAGTGGCGGGCTTCTCTGTGAGGAAGGGTACAAAAGAGTTGATGCAAAAGAGTGTTCGTTCCTTTCCCAGCTCTCCCCTACATCTCTTCTTGTGACTGGGATGCACAACAATGCCTCAGGCGAGGAGAGGATCAGTGTCAAACAACAGATTATCCCTTTCTTTTTAGCATAAAATGCTATTCTCGTATGGTGTGAGCGAGTCGGGCCTGGTCGGAGAGGTGTCTGGGAAGAATATGCTCCGCATTACATGTTCTCCTTTGTGTAATTGTGAAAGCCAAGATGCAGATATCTAGTTTCCTAGACAAGAACCGGAGTGGCGGGCTTCTCTGGAGAAGGGGACAAACGACTTTGTGCAAAGGAGTGTGGAACGGAATTCTGAGGTCAACACGTGGTGACGGGCGGCCGTGTGGGGTTGCTCACGGCCTGGATCGCTTCCGTGGCAACGACTCTCTGACTATGCACTGCACTACGTAGATATCTTGGCATGGCAACAAGCGAAAAACGAATAGGTTTGACTGCCTTCTCACAGCCCAGGAATGAACGGCGACATAATCTGCCATAATCATCACCATCCCTCCACAAAATCAACATCAATATTCGTAAAATTTGACCAGAACTTTGTTCAGAACCAGCACTCAACATCATCATCATCATTAATGTTCGCCAATTGACCAAAATTTTGCTTAGAACCAGCTGAGCTATCCCGCAGTTTGTGGGGAGATGGCGGGTCAGCATAGTAAGTTGACATTGTTTACATTTAGTATAGTCAGTATAGTAAGTTGAAATCAAGTATCAAGTATCAAGTATTAAGCACAGTAAGTTGACATTTTTAACATTGTATTTTAAAAGCCTACCTACTAGATGACCATAATCACAGTTGACTGTGATCTGCTTTTTACTAAAAATCATGTTTTGTAAAACAAAACATCTTAAAATGTTTAAATAATGTTTTCTGACAAATGTATTTCCAGCATACTTTAATTTTGTATTCCTTGATCTTGTATTCTTAGTGTACTTTGATCTTGGCGTGACGGGAGACTCTCTCGAGATTGACATTGCTTTGGTGAGAATCCTCACTGGGGAAAGGAGAAGATGAACAAATTATTTTAATCATCACAGAAGACAGTGGACAAATGATTGTCCCTCTCCAGGTTGGAAGCACAACAACCAGGACATGGAACATCCTCGTCACCCAATTGGCCTGCACAGATCCTTGGAGGTGAAAACTGGAGATTGATCTTTCATTTTTATGGAATTTTGCTTATTAACTTCAATTTGTTCAACAACATGGTCACCCAACTGGCCTGCACAGATCCTTGGAGGTGAAAACTGGAGATTGATCTTTCATTTGTGGAATTTACTTGAAGTTTTTGAAAATCATGGTCAAGCAACTGGCTTGCAAAGATCCTTGGAGGTGCTTCCTTTCGTAAAGACATATATTAGAGAATTTTGCGAATTAGCCCAGGAAGTCTTTTAATGAGTATCATTGAATATAAAGAAGTGAGGAAGCAGAACATTAGTGATTGAAAAACAAGAAGAACAAATGTCCATAACAACTTGCAAGATTGACATTACAACTGTATGTATGAGCTCTTAATGAAAGATAATATTCAGGGCCCCAGACGACTGCCTCCAGTACTACACGGGTTCTTCTGGAGAGTTTAAAAGTTTCAACTTTGCAAATGGTAAAAAAACAGAAATTCCTCAGCGCAATATTTTTCCTTTAATGTTATCTTGTTCTAGGCCAGCTACTGTCCAGCCAGGCCTATAGAGTGTGCTTCAGACAAGAACTTGGTCAGTCTTTGCCTTTTCTAACTTAACTTTAACTGTTAATAACAGTATTACAATATTTTTTGACCCCATTTATAATGTAATCGTCATGATTCATTTGACAGATTTCTGTTCGATCAGCTACCGGACAAGCACTCGCCCAACAGAATCTTTTGAAATGCTCACATGTGAGTGCCAATCTGACCAGCATCATTATCGTCATCGTCGCCAACACCAGTATAACCAACATCATCATCATCATCGCCAATAACTTCGTCACCAACACCAATACCAGTCTTACCAGCATCAACATCACAAATAAAATCAACTGCAAGACAGTTTTCATCCCCGACACAATTGCCTTTCCAGCGAACACGGGCACGACAACCACCTTAGCAAACTGCAAGAAATCACCATCATCATCGTCCCCACTACTACCACCATTCTCACAATTTTCTTTCCAGCGAACACTGGCACGACAACAACCTTGGCAAACTGCAAGACGGCTTTCATCAGCGTTCCCATCGGTGGAGACACCGGGGTCAAAGACAGTCGAGCTGTAAGGTAACGACAAGAACAATTTTGCCAATATGCAGCTGAATTTTAATATCCTGTTTAACTATAAAGCGTCTCCGTGTAGGTGACAATATCTATTTAAAATTGGAATTAGCTGTATTTCTATTTCGTTGTAAACTCTTAAGCATCTCCAATCTCCATGTCTCCAGGTACTGCGGGAGCAACTTTGACTCTTCAGAGGGTTCAACGAGAAACGGCCATGTTGATTGTAAGTTTGTTGAAATGTTGCCATTCTTGTTTCTTTGCTGCAATTTTTTCCATTTTGCTGTTGTCCTGTTCTCTTATTGCCTGTGAGTCAGATACATATTGTCTCTTTATACCATGATGATATCCCTCGTCCCCAGCCGCCGTTGCTCCATTTGAAGTTTTTGTCTTCTCTGACGCCTCACCAGTTACCGCTGACAAATCTTCAGCAACAGGTAAGATTTGGTTTGAATTGAAAAACAAATAAAAAGAGAACAAGGCAAAGAAGAAAAAATAATGCTTCACCCCCAGGGTTCCACCTGGTGTACCAGCAGAAGCCCTGCAACGGAGTCTAAAAAGTCTAGTCCACTTTATAAGGAGAAAGCAAAAGAGCTTTGTCTCCCATCAACATTGACCAAGGTCAGGGAAGCTTGCCAATTCCTCAAAAGATCAACTGAATCTCCAACCCGACGTTTGAATCTCCTCTTTTGTAAAAAGTTTATGGTTGTGTAAATATGTAAATATGAATCTACCCCTGTCCAGAAATATATGTGCCTGATTTTGAAGATGTCTTGTCAGTTCTTTTCATGTTGGCTCAATTGAAAGGAGAAGACTTCCCAAAAGAAAACCCCTACAGTGCCCAATGCCCAGTGACTCAACCAAGATTATTTAATAACATATAATATAGATTATATTACTACTTGACATTCTTTTGCATTTCAACTAGTATATTAGGCCCTCCTAGAAACAATTTATTGATCAAAGTGCAATGTGAACATCAAGATTACAAAAGAATTCGTTCTCCATTTCTAGTTCTTCTTCGTAAAAAGATTTTCAAATCTTTTGTTGACAGCAGAGATTATCTCAGCTCTGGGGATCTTGAGAGACCAGAAAAACCTGAAGATTGAGTGAGTGATTTAAAGGGAGAGTATCGCAATTTAGACAATTTAGACCATTTTTAGGTCCAAACAACCAGTTTCGACTATTTTTCCACCATATATCATACCCAAAGGGACCCATGAAATTATAAAAGAATTGTGATACCCCCCCTTTAAGCAGCCCACAAACACCTGAAGAGGTAGTAGATGATCTCGACCCCACTGAGGATGGAGAAACCAGTCAGAAGGCCCATTGTACCTCCAATCAGGCCCAATTGGGCCTCCATTGTCACCTTTGGATTATCACTAATATGCCAACTCGTTGTCATCCAACACCACCTTTTCATCTCGCTCAATCTCATCATAGGTTGCCGTGTCAAAGTAGATGTACACTGCCTCAAGTGGTGCATGCTCCAGCGTAGTCGCTGGAAATAGGTTGACTTTGATAATTTTAGGATCACTTACAGAGGTTTTCGTTGTCTGGGTTGAATCCAAGATGCTTGACATATCCCCTTTTGTATTTGTGGTAGCCCTCTGTCAATGACTTCACATCATCAACCTCCTTGTCCGCTGAGGTGGGAAGCATCTGTCGCAGGACGGCATGCAGGCGCTCTTGTGATCCGCTCTTCCAATTCTGCACCCCGTTGTAAATCTCTTCAGTCAATGTTTGCAGATCTGATATTCATACATATAGAAACATCGCAGGAATTGTGCATGCTGTCCAGTGTCACTCTTTATTGTTAGGTCACTATGATTGTCATGCTTTGAGGTTCTCAATTGTCAGAAATGTCAACAAATTCACACCTTCTCCAAAATTGGCATTTGTTCTCTAAATGTAAATGTAAATGTAAATGCAAATCCCCCTTTGAAGGTGTTCCCTAAATATATTTGTCATCGCCATTGTCTTTGTGTTTGTCTTTTTGATGGTAAAGTCATTTTTTCTCTTCACTCTGAGCAAATCTTTCAAAGGTCACAAGTGTCTAGGATCTCTCTATTTGTCCCAAAATCAAAAGTGGGTGACTGACTGAGTAACAGGGTCACCTATTGAGCTGTCCTCAGACTCTGTCTGGGCAGCTAAAGATGATATTTACTTTTACTCAAAGCATGTGCACTTTGTTGTTCAATGTCTGCATAGAGACCAGTGCAGGGAACCAAACAGCTTTTGTCTTTCAAAGTTTGGTTCCCAATGCAGCCTTCCTTCTCTGGACCACAAAAGGTGACCACCTGCAAAATGTTAAAAAATCAATTGGCTTCCATAGCTTTCACCTGATTTTTTCCGGGATCAGTTTGTAGAGCCCATGGAGTGCAATTGCACTTGGTCTGAAGTTTGTCTAAGTACTTCTTAGTTTGGCAATCCTCTCTGTTGTGAACGGAGCATTTTTTCTGTTTCTCAGGAAGTTGCTTGAAGCTTTCAGTCCCAATCATTCTCTTCAGAGAGCTCATCCCATAGGATCCAGGTCCAAATGTAGAGAACTGTGCAAGTGTGTGGATGAAGATCTTGAAAGATTGATCCTCTGTCTTGGAGCCCTTCATGTTCTTATCAGCATTCGGTTCATAAGGGTTGGGGTCCAGAAGAAGGAAAAGTCCATTTTTCTTTCCTGATTTTGTTGGTTCCTCTCCCAACTTTGTAATGTCAAGTGTGTAGCAAAGCTGACCTTCAAGGATGGATGTCTCAAAATTATCACAAACTGACAAATTATCAAGCTCAGGTCTTTCTTGTCCTAGCAGGCTGCTGTTCCCCTGGTAGGAGCAGAAGGGCACAAGTGCAGAAGGAGGAAAATTGCCTTCCTTGTCAGGAGTCAGGTGGACAGGTTGGTGAGACAGCTTTCGTGAGACTCTGTTGCCATCTGAGTCTGCGAAGGATGAGAGTTAAAATTTGATAAAGCAAGATAATAATACAATACCAAGTTTTTTGAAGATATCCTGAATTGTGTCACATTGTGAGTTCAAAAGACATTTTTCAACCAGGTCAGTGTTGTTGGCAAAGAAAGGCCAATCATTCCTTATCACGGCTTGCAGTTGTGCTTTTGTCGACGTCGCCAGCAGAATATTCTCATATTGCAAATTGAGAGTGGAGGCCAAAACATAGAAGAACTGCTTTGCCACTGTGAATGTTGTCTCATCCTTTATCTCTCCCAATTGAAAGAGGTTGACAAAGCTTTGTATGATGGTCCTGAAACTCTCACTGGAAAGCAATTGGTCGACAAATCTGAATAGTTTGATCGTCACTGTGGGACAATAGACAAGGATCTGGAAAAGTTCAAATCCAGTTTTGATATCCTCATATGATGGAGGTCCCTCCACATTGTTAGAATTAGCATCCAAGGAATCCAAATTTGAAAATGCCTTTCTCTGGTTCTCTGGTTTTACTTGGCCCAGTGTACACATTCCATCCTCTTCAAGAACTTTGATACTTTTTCCTTTTTTGCGAATTATAACATCCAAGATCTCCTCCTTTGTCATATTCTGCAATCTGAGTTGACTCACCACCTGGATCATCGCCTCCAGCAAGGGTTGCTTATATTTTGGAGTCGGAACCTCCTGCTTCCAATCCTCTTGCCTTGACGGCAGCTTCTCTGTCAACTGGTTGCCATTGATGTCCTTGAGGAACCAATTGAGTGTGAAGCCTGTCATCTTTTTCTCCTCATTTGATGAGTTGGCCATTTTTTTGCTGATGGGTCTGCTCTTGAGGGTTACATACAATGGAAAGAACTTCAGTTGATTCTTTTTCATTTCTAGCCTTGTAGATCTGGCCTCTGGATTAAGTGCAACATCACCTTGGCAAAGGACATTACGTCTTGCATAACAAACATTATCATACCAATATCCATTCTTGTTCATATACAAACATGTGT
>JACLAC010022295.1_pt1 | contig 14088 bp, 8 predicted proteins | sample 8027881 | NCBI WGS metagenome assembly JACLAC01 (sample SAMN15725517, study PRJNA655200) | protist metagenome | isolation source: fluorescence activated cell sorting (FACS) single amplified genomes of... | place: Spain: Blaines Bay Microbial Observatory, Mediterranean Sea | collected 2016-01-19 | reverse complement strand
TGACAAAGTATACATACCTACTATCAGAGGAGAAGTGGAGAGTCAATAATCATACAGAAATATAAAGATTTATACTAAACAACAACAACATGTCATCTTATTGGAAACGTTGTATTGTTTCATCGACTATATTAATTACGATACTTGGAATTATTTTAAAATATGTTGATGTTGCCACTTCCATATATTTTAGATTAATTATTTGGAATTGCATTGTATCATTTGTTGGATACGCACTTACTGTATATGCCATACCAAGAACAAAACTCAAATTTCCACCATGTTTACAAGGGCGAGATTTAGGACGTAAAGGGACACCGGATGAAAATACACCAGTCCCTGAAGGTGTTGGAATTATTTCCGGTGCCATGTTTTTGGTTTGTTTAATTTTATGTCAATTATTTTATGCATATCATAATAAAGTAAACGAACAAGAAAGTATTATGCAATATTATGCTGCATTATTGACCATATGTTTCGGTTTACTATTAGGGTTTTGCGACGATGTGTTAGATATACCACATAGATATAAATATGTCATACCAGCAATTGCATCATTACCATTATTAGTTTCATACCAAGGTGTGACTGATATTGTCATGCCAAAACCATTGAGATTTTTAATTGTTGGGGAAGGTAATGAATTAACCTTTCTTGGTGTGGCATTGGATTTTTTAGCACCTGTGGATAGAGCATCGAATGGTGCAATTGTTAAGCTAGGACTTTTTTATCATTTATATATGCTTTTATTAAGTGTATTTTGCACCAATGCAATCAACATTTATGCAGGAATTAATGGTTTAGAAGCTGGACAATCTGTTATTATTGGCCTTGCCATCATAGCAATGAATTGTTTAGAATTAAGTCATGAAGGGGACCCGGTTGTATTTACTGGTAACGATGAGCAACATTTAATGTCATTAATTATTATGATACCATTTGTTGCAACAACATTAGGTTTGTTATCTTTAAATTGGTGGCCGGCACGTATATTTGTTGGAGATACGTTTACACATTTTGCTGGTATGACATTTGCAGTTGCAGCTATTTTAGGACATTTTAGTAAAACATTACTATTATTATTTGTCCCACAAATATTAAATTTTTTATATTCCTTGCCACAATTAACACGTATTATAAAATTGCCACGACATCGTTTGCCAACATTTAATCCTAAAACTGGTTTAATGCACCCATCACGTTTAAACGATAGAAAGAAAATCACTGAGGAAGGTGAATATAATTATGTAAATTTGACGCTAATCAATTTAATGTTACAAATTTTTGGTCCATTACGTGAAGATACATTATGTATTTATTTACTAATTTTTCAAGTTATTTGTTGTTCATTGGGTTTGATTTTCAGATATGGTGTTGCAGGTTATGTTTATTGAAATATATATATATGCATACGAGTATAAAATTACGTAATCAATCATATATCTTTGAATAGTAGTAGTTTGATGAAGTGCCGAGTAGAGAGAGAGAGAGAGTCTATGTGTGTTGTAACATACTCGTACATTTTTAAATTAGCTAGCTAGTGGTGAGGCAACTTAGAGAATTTTGCGAATCTTGATCCTTTTTCACAAGAACTCATTAATATTTACATATATAATATTTTTTTTAGTAATCCGTGTGATGTGAATGGCTGCAGAGATGAGATCACATTGAAAGAAATGGTGCAGAGGGAAGAGGAGGGAAGTAAAATGTGAAAATATAAGAGATGACACGAAGTTCGTAATATTTTTTTCAAAATTTAAGTGCTCTCATTTTACGAGAGAATAGAAAAAATTAATCTCTCTCGCTCTTCTATTTCTCTCCTCTCCACACCTCGCACATAAGAAAAAACACAATCAAAAATGATGACTCAATTCAATATGTTGATCGGAATGAGATTGAATTTCATTCGTTTGTTGCATTTCACTTTCACGTTCTTTACTATTTTCTACATACGTATTATAATCATTTATACATTTCAATGCTTCCTGTCTCATTTTCATGCTTAATTTCCTTAAATTACGAAGGCATATCTCTTGCTTTTCTTTCATCCTTTTCAATTTATATTTTTCTTTCTTATTATGTAAATGTAACAAATCATTTTTTTTCATAACAAGTTCATCCACATTATTTGTATGTTGATGCTTTTGTTGAATTAATTCATTTTTGACATCTTTCCAATTGTTCTCTAAAAGTTTTTGTCGTTCTTTCTCAATATTACGAGAGTGCTTAATAGCTATTCCCAATTTGCTTAAAAGTAATTTTAATTTAGTTATTCTCTTCTTATTTTTTTTCATCTGAATATCATGGTTGTGTGGATGATATGTTACTCGTTTTGTAATAAGAATTTGTTGTTTCAGTTCCAAAAAAGAGTTCATATATGTTGCTTTTAATTTTTGTAACGAGGATGATGTTTCAAACATTTCTAATAAATTAGATGATAATGATGACATTTGTTCATTTTCGTCTCCCAAATTCGTTAGTTTTTCTACTACGTGTGCTTGTAAATGATCAATTGTCTTCAATGCATCATTATGATTTTGCAAATGTTGTATAGCTTTCTCTCGTTCCATACGTCTTTTATTACTGCCAAAATGTAATTGTGCTTCTACAGCTTTAATTTTCTCTTGTAGACGCGATATTTCTATTGCATGATTGCCTGTGATATTTGATTCATCAACTAATGATGATGAGGATGATGATGTAATAGCGCATAATTTCATTCCATCATATTCTAGCTGTCTATTTTTATTTAATAAAGCACATGTAGAATTTGAAGTGCAACCATGTAATATAGGCAAGGATGTGTTGTTGTTATCGATCTGATTTTGATTTATATCATTATCATCATCGTTATTATATGTATTATTATTCATATATTGAATATGTGGTGAGATATTTAAATCATCCGTACAAAGTTCCTTTGCATTTTGACGTTCTACTTCTTGTTCCTCTCCAATTGCATTATTTAATGAGTCAATATGTTTATTTAAATGTTTTATCGTCGTTTTCTTCGTTGCATTTGTTGATGGAGATGTTGATATTACATAATAGGTATTACTTGAAAGAATTATTATTGTTAATAATAATAAAATGGATGATAAATGCATAATATGATGGATTGGATTGTATGGATCTTTTTTTTCCCACAGTTAAACAGCGAATGATTCTTTCAAAGCAATGAAATATTGTATTTTACTAATAATAATGATATATATCTTCAATGATGACTGATTGTTTGATATCGTCTGTACTCTATTATTCTACAATATTTGTTGTAAACATCTAGTACATGAAGGTCATATGTACATGTACATATATATAAAATGTACAAGACTATACATCTGTACTACATATATGTCGATCGTCCCCCCTTTTTGACATAAGATTATTGTACCCGTCCGAAACATACTTGTATCTAATAATGCTATATACAGCTAGGTGTCGGGAGATAGTATACAGTTATATAGGGTACGTAGTATATGATATACAATATATATCTGTTATTATTTTTATATTCTCTTCTTCTTCCGCTTATGCGCTCATATAAAATGATACAGTATCTATTTGTCATATATATAAATGTATATAAATATGTGTGTCATATATATATATTCTCTCTCTTTCTATAAATATGTGTACATATGGAAGTACATAGAAATATATATGACACACATATTACAACGGTAACAAAACATATAAAACGAAACATGCCAATTAAAAAGAAAACTAGAATAGTACTGATTTTTGGAAAATTGAAAGACAACAAAATGGTGGTAAAGCTGATAGTGATGATGATACAGACGAAGAGGATGATTGGGAATATGAATAAAAAAAAACGAAAAAAAAAACCCTTCTTGACGGTAAATATATACACGCGCGTACCAACATATTAAATTTTTATAATTTTTTTATTAATGGCGTGTGTACATAAAATATGTGCATATTAATTTTTTGTAGTTCGTACGAAGTTCGTAGCCTAATAGCGTGTAGAGTATTAGTTTGCAGAGGTTCATTAGGAGCTTTACCTATGATATATGATACGAACGTAGAATTATTATTTTCTTGAAATTAAAAATTGAGTATTGAGCACATAAATATTACTTTTAATTTTAGCACGGGGGAAGTAAAATCATTATTAACGTGTTGTAACTTAGATTTTAACCACCATTTTCACATGTATTTTTATAAAAAAAATTACAAATTCGCATCAGAGCACACACCAATTTTTAAGTCTTTTTTTTTATAAATATATAATAAATTTTAAATGTCATATATATAAATGTCATATATATAATAAAAATTAATGGGGTAAAATCTAAAATCGGTGTTTAGTTTTAATTTAAGACTCTTTTAATAAAATTGCTGCAGATAAAAATTAAACCCTGACACCTCACATGTATTTTAATTCTTTCCCTGCTTCCTTCCTTTTAATCTATCATTGCAACACGTGACTTTTTCTTCTTCTTTTTTTCACCTTTATTTTTACTGCTTTTTGGTGACAATTTCCCACTTCCGCTATTGGTACGACTACTGCTTTTCGTATCCCGACCAACAGAACATTTCTTTTTTTTCTTCAATGTATTAGTAATTGCTATTTCATTATTATTATTATTATTATTATTATTTACATTCTCATATTTTTTCACTTGTATAGCTAATCTAATATTTTTGACTCTAAATATAGAATAAGAATTGTCAAATATTAGTCTTACATTTGTATCATTTTCATCTGGTGGCCTAAATTTGCCAAAGCCACTCTGTTTACATATTTTATATGGTTGTAGCGTGTACGAATGAAACGACATGTTAGAGAGAGGATTTCAATTATAATCTCCAGGCTTGGGGTAATAAAATTTACTTACATTGCATCGAATATAAGCTCGCACAGGCTTTTCATTGTAAAACACAGAAAAACCAATATCAGCAGTTTCAAGTTTAAAATCCCATGTTATTTCCGTATTTGTATCAGCAGATATTGTGTGTTCATATTTTTGACGATTTTTGACTGTAATATCTAGCCGTGGTATGTTAGAATCCAATCTACGAGGAGGTGATGCAATTATAACACTTCCACCTCGTACAGCCTTTTTAAATCGTGGAGGAGATGGACTGTTTGTTTGGATTTTTTTGGCATCTTTGGATTCAGTGGTATCATTGTTTTCAGTATCACCATTGTTCGATACAGAATTGGTGCTATTGCTATTGTTCAATTCGATTTTAGCACGTGTTAATTCATTTTGAAATTTTAACACTAGATGTTCCAACACTTCCACTTCCCGTCTTAGCTCTTGATTTTCTTGCAAAACACTTTTATAATTATTCGCAATCAAGTTACGCTTTCCTTCCATTTCACGAACTTTTGCCTTCAAATAATTAGGCGCATCTTCCATTAATTTGGCTACAGAATAATTTGCGCTTTCAAGTTCCATTTGCAACGTCATTAAACGCTGAGCATCTTTTATAACTTTATCCATCATTGCATTTTTGTCTTTATTAGCTAGATTTAATTCCTCCTCCCTTTTTTTCAATTCGATAGCCCTTTCTTCATATTTTTCTTCCAACACTTGGAATTGTGCCTCTTGCTGTTGAAACAACGTCGTAGATTTAATTTTATATTCATTTATTGATTCGTTTTCATTAGTATCTTTTCCTTGATCCTCGCCAGTATTTTCATCTGGATCTTCATTTGATAACATTGGCGGTGGTAAGGATGGTGGTAATAATAATATATCAACCTTTTCGTCACCATCATTGACAATATCATCATTCTCAACAGTCGTTGCTTTATTATTATTATTATTATTATTATTATTATTATTATTATTAAAATTAGAAGTATTATTATTATTATTGTCAATATTATCATTATCCACTTTATTGATTTCTTTCGTTTTCTCCTCTGTTGTTGACGTTATCTTATTTTTTATATTACCTACATCATCATTGGCTTCAAAATTATTTTTAAACGATTTAAAACGTTCTAATGCATTTTCCAGTAATTTACCTAAACGCTTTTCCCGCGCTTGTGAATTTAATAATTCTACTTCAAGTTTTTTCAATCTCGCTTTTAACTCGGCAGGGCTAGCTTCACTATTTACAACTGCTTTGTTTTTAATATTTTTCGCCCGTCTACCAAAACGCAATGTACTCAATGTTTCATAATCATTGTCAGATGATGGAGAACAGCATAATATCAAACAAGTGATCGAATTTCCACCAAGATTTTCTCTTAAAATACGCGTTAATTTACTATCGCGATAAGGTACATGTGAACGAGATCGTTCCTCAGTCAATGCATTTATGACATTTCCCAGAGCAGATAAAGAGCGATTAATACTTTTCGCTTCTTCTAAACGATCTCCTTTTGCACCTGTTTTTCGAACCATTTCACTACCAGCTAAATCCACTAAAACAAGCCTTGATGACAATTTGATGCCACTACTCTCATTTGCTTGGATTAAATCGATTAAAAATAGACTATGTGATCTAGATGAGCCAGCATTCATACCAGTTGCTGCAACTTTTCGATTATTATTTCCTCGTTCCATAACTTCGTTCATTTCATCTTGGGATGTTACATATATTTGTGTTGACCCAATAATATCAGTTCTACCTTCTGTAGAAGATGTACGTAAATTCAAATTATTCTTTTCAATATCTAATAAATCTCGTATTTTTTCATTATAAATTTCTACATAAGAACAACAAATACTAAATTCAACTGATGCTTCAGTGGATAATGCATGTGTAAAAATAGAATCAACAACTCTAGGAATAATTCCTCGTGAAGTATCGTTTCCATTCATTGTATGTGTTTTACCTGCTCCAGTTTGCCCATAAGCTAATAAGCAACCGTTTTTGCCTTTTAAAAATTCTTCAATGATAGGTTTACCAGCTAGGTCATATACATCTTGTTGGGATGAATCTTCCGATAATATTTGATCAAATGAGAAAACATGTTTATCACTATCTAAGGATTCCAAAGATACAGTCGTTGATACCCCGTGCCCATCTTTAATAATATTGACACATTTGTTTCCACCATTTTTCTTTTCCTTTGATGATTGTGGTCTAAATCTTAAACACACTTTGATCTCATCCGTGGATGACATTTTACTTATTTATATATATTTATATATATAAATATATATAAGAATTCTTCGTATCGTTGTGGATGATTTTATATCTCTATTCCATTATTGATAAACAATATGATGTATTGATTGCATGTGGATAATTATAATATTTCAACAAGCTCAAGCAAGTCATCCCACTTGGCATCATCAATAATCCTCCAGCAAAATGGAAAATTCAAAGTCTTCTATACTACTACCAGGTACTATTACTGGATTACTAATAATATTCCTATAGGGGTGCAAAAACCTGGTCCATCGTATTCACCTGCTATAGTGGTATATACACTACATAGCATTATAATGGTATTACTATATTATATTTATTTACTAGGTACATACCATTGGCTACTGTCATTAATTTTATCAGTCCATTTTCGCAATTGGATGCATTTAACATAAATATAGTGAATATCTATATATGACTTTTGGCTACAACACGAAAGTTGCGAAAATCTCCTGCATTCCAATTCTTGGTTCTTGCCGTGAATCACCTCGTACTTCTCGCTATACTAAATACTTGTAATATATCTATCAAACATTTACAATGGTATGTCTATCTTGTATGCTATATATATTGTATATATAGCATGTGAATACGATGGACCAGGTTTTTGCACCCCTATATAGGTAAAACACTCGATTATACTATAAGCCTAACTATACTATTCGGCTATTCTAATTCGGCTATCCTGGCTAGCCCAGCTAGCAGGAGCTATGTGATGATGATATAATATAATGGTATTCCATGTATTCTGGTATTCTCAGACATTGATCCTCTCGATTATTATTAGAATGATTTCAACCTCATACTGGCCTAGCGCTAGTTTTCCTTGTCAGGGTACTGGCAAGCCAGCAAGGAAAATCTCTGGTGTCCAGAGTAATACTGGCCACTACTGGCCACCACAGACACAGCTGCCTGTTGTTTGGCATCAGCAATAGACGACTACTGTACAATAGCTACAGTAGCTATAATAGCGATCTACCTATAAAAGGCGGAAGTCCAACTAATTTATAGTGCTATTTATATGTTATGTCAGTATCAGACTTAAACAGACTTTTTCATAAAGAACAACTAACAACACTATGTATCTATGTATATAATATATTGTATATATAGATATAGATAGATATACATCACAAGTGAAATAAATAAAAGAAGGAGCAAAGTATGACATTACATTCAGATAAATTTAGACCATGATACACTCAAAATCGTCACCATTGAACGTGACAAAAATAAACATAAATGAGCAACAACCCGATCTATCATTAATATTCACGAGAAGACGTTCAAGTGTACAACGCAATTTAGAAAAGTTACAAAAACGATTTCAACATTTGAATTCACCACCATCAAAAAATACAACAAATAATCTTGATATACCGTTAAAATTTCGTCGCAGACAATCCACAGCGGTCATGGAGAAAACAACGTACAAAGCAAAAGATAGTTTTACTTTGAAAAACAACAATAATTTCAGCCACAATACTACGGACTATCCGCTAAATGTATCCAATGATTTTTTAAGAGATTTGAGAAATGACTTTGTATTGCCAGAAGAGCAAAAAAACGACAATATAAGCAATAACGAGTTGTACAGCGATCAAAATCTATTGAAACGCGAATCGTTAAAATTTGATAAAGGCATACGAGGTGTGTTGACGAAATTGTGGCTTCTAGTTGATAGCAATAATGATAATACTATAGAAAAACACGAATATTATGAATTACACCGTCGTTTATTACGTGCTTTAGTCGGTGTAGTATCCGTGGAAGAGGAACGTGTTATGTGCGATGAAGATTGGATACAAGATATTGGTATTAGTAATATCGATTGCGATGAAAACAAAAGCACAATTAAAAATATTATGACTAAAAAGCAATTCACAAATGCATTTTTTCGAATGGTTGATTTATGGACTGAAAAAATATGCGTAGATGAATATTATACATTCTTATCAGATGCATTTAATCGTATCTCGATGCCAGATGGCATTGGTGGATATATGTTTAAAAATATAGACGATGTAAAACGACGTTCTAGACGTGCTTCAATGATTGTCATCAATGGTAAGGTGTGTTTGAGTGAACCAAAGGGAAATGTCCCAAAGAAAAAGAAGAAGAAAAAGAAACTTAAGAAACACGATAATGAAGGGTGGTGGTGTAGATTATATGGCACGGGTCCATGGTGGAACCGTTTAAAAGGAGTGAAAAAAAGTACAACAAGCAAGAAGAATCCCCATCATCATCAACAACAACATATCCTTCACCATTATTATCACGAGAAAAATATTGTGCCACCATTAGTTAATTCAAGTAAACTTGTCACTACTGCTATATCTTATAAGAGTAACCCCGCCCCTACATATTATAATATGGAGCTAAACAAACCAATGAAACAACAAGAACGTAAAACAAAGATGACTTTTTCTAACCGCATGAATAATGGCGATAACAATAATGCTGAGATTATTAGCAACTCTCTAGGTAATAATAAAATTAATAATATTAATAAAGAGGCATACCACCACCACATAAACCATATAAATGATATTTCTAAATGCAATAACATTGAAAATGCAGATTTTAATTATTCTAGTAATTATTTATTAACAGATGATTGTACTGATAAGAACTGTAGTAACAAAAGTGCTGCCGCCATGCTTCCTATGGAAAGTAATGGCATAGATATTAATCCATCAAAGTATCCTCTACCAGCTAATGATATTGATAATGATCCAAACTGGTACAATCATATGGAAAAAATATATAAAGTATCTGGACAGTTTCGAGGATATCATAAAGATTTTTTTCTCGCTACAAATCTACGTTCAAAACTGAATTGTGGCGGTGGTTATCTCAATCGTTATCACTCACATGATTCGTTGCATCCCAATAATGATCATATGGTAGTTAACAACGAGAGTAGAAACAATAATTTTGACAAATTTTTAAATACCATTTATGACGAAAGAGAAAATAATAGAAAATTATCGATTGCAACATTGGTGAAAAATGCGAAGAAAACAACAACATTAGAAGTAAGTTCCTCTGGCGGCCCAGAAAGTGATATGGTTAGTGCAAGCAACATTACTGCGAATCAAAATTCTGTTAAGATGAAATTATCAACAAACGGAAATATTGCTCTTTCAGATTTGCAAGCAATTTATGATTATAACAATTATAAAAAGTTGCAGGATATATTTCTGCCACCACCATTATCAAACAGTGACAATAATAATATCAATAATCGTATCAAGTTAAAGAAGCTAATAAAAAAAAGACATCGTAAAAGATCAAAAAAAGTACGAAAGAGAAGAAAAAGGAGAAGAGGCAAATCTTTTTTACAGATACAAGGTAAACAACGATTACAACAACGTTTTCTAGTATCATCATCTAGATAAAAAGTAAAAAAGATTAAAGAATTAAATAGTTTGCAGACGTGCATTAGAGTTTCACTTAAGATATTAGTAAGTTTTAGAAAAATTATTAAATATATTGCATAATTTCATTTTTGAGATTGAGTATTGAGCAGTATTATTTACCACGGGAAGTAAAATTTTATTATAGACTTAGATTTTAACCATCATCTAGTGTATAAAAAGAATTAACCACATACACCATCTCTTATTTTTTGATATTTTACATTGTACGCGCACATTTATGTGTGTGTGTGTGTGTGTGTGTTTTAAAGTCTCTCGGAATATAAAAAATATATATTTTTCAAGCGGGAAGTAAAATTATTATCTACGAAGCTCGTATGACATATGCATAACTTTAAACATCAAATATTTTTCAAAGGTAATGAGGGATTTATGAATTCTGTTCTTTTCCAAATCTTCGTTGTTTTATGTGTTCATTTATATATCCTTTGTTTACTTTCATAATTTCCATCTTAAATGGGTCAATACCTTCTATTTCAATATTACGATATTTCATCATTTTGGCAAGCAATTCAACTTTTTTCGATTTGCCATATGGATGGTAGATAAACGTAGCAGTTTTCATATTCTCATAGATCTCGTTATCATCCATGATATTAATATTATAATCATCATCATCATGTACATTTGTATTTAATAATGAGGGTGACAATACAGCTGTATGTACAAACAATTTAATAGGATCTCCACCATCCTTTGTAAAATATGGCTCTTCAATTATTAGATTCAATCCTTCTGCATAGCGCTTTAATACACGTATTAGTGCAGATTGCTCAAAATGTGGTACATGAAAATATTTCTTTTCTTTCCATACTTCATCGAATATTTTCAATGACCAATCACAAACTCGTATTAATATTACACCGCAATTAATTAACATGCTTTGATCCTCAGCAACTATCAAATCGCGATTTTCACCAAGTTTAACAATATCTTGTAACCTTATTTTATCATTAACAACACATGCATCTGCATCAATCCATGCAATGTAAGTGTTTCCTTTCATAACATCGTCGTCGTCACCACCACCATCATCAACACTTTTATTATTACAATAATCATGATGGGAAGATAATAGTGATAATTCCTTTCTCATAAACTTTAATATCATATATACTTTATACCATGTGCAATGATTTCTGTTACCTAATATAGATGGTAATGTCTCAGGATCAATTTTTTCCTCTACAAATTGATAATTGTGCAAATTACAATATTTTTTATTAATAGCACTACATAATGTACCAATGGTATAATTTTGTGTATATGCTGTCAATACAATGAATTTATTACTGCTGGTGGTGGTGATCGAGGTACTATCAGCATTATTATTATTACTACTAGTGGTAATATTACTATTTTGATCACCACGAGCATAAACAAGATATTCACTCAAAATATTTTTTGTTGTAGATTCCAGCGAAATAATTTCTTTTGATAAGTTTATAATTAATTCATTTTTACATATTTTAATACATGATGTTATTTTTTGTTTCTCCATTTTGGTCAAGTCTCGCTTTAAAAAATCAGTTTTGATTTTGATCATCACTTTATTATATTTAATATTGCGTATTATTTGTTTCCGTGCTGCTGTTGATATTACTTTTTCTTTCGTTGTAACTATCACAATATTTTCCATTACTTGCTTTACAATTTCTTCCATATTGATATTATTTTCTTGTTCTACTTCCACTGTTGTTGTTGTTGTTGTTTGTGATGGAAAGGAAAGGAGAGAGGAAGATGCCGAGGTAGTAGAAATTGATTGTCATAAGGAAGGTTGTTTTTCTGAATTTGTATTCATCATTTTCATGATCATCATCTTCTTTTTCTTCTTGTTATTATCATCACCATTGCTGCTTCTACTAATAGTTGGTGGTATTTTTAAATTATATTTTTTTAAATAATCATAATTCCAAAATTTAGTCAAATGACGTTGACCACCATCACATAATATAGTAACAATTGTATGGCCAGGACCAATTTGTTTACAATATTCAACAACTGCAGCACAATTTAATGACGATGAGCTACCGATAAATATTCCTTCATTCCGCAATATATAATGTGCCATATCCACACACTGTTGATCAGTAATACGAATGGCATCATCAATATATTTCTCACCAATTAAAAAATTACCAACTAATCGATCAATACCAACACCTTCTGTAATAGTGTCAAAACGATGACGTTCCAATTTTCGTTCCGCTTGTTGTGGTGCATATGCTATACCATCCTTTACACGATGATATAAAACAGATCCAGTTGGATCCGCTAAAATAATTTTGACCCCACTTTCCCCTTTCTTTTCTTTTAAATACGTCCCAACACCCGATATAGTCCCGCCTGTTCCAGCTCCCATAATAAAAGCATCAACTTGACCATTTGTTTGCTCATAAATTTCTTTACCTGTACCATTATAATGCGCACGAAAATTCGCTAGATTTTCAAATTGATCCGTATAAAATGCACCTTTCGTCGTATCTGCAATTTTTTTCGCTACATTATTATAATGTTTATCATTCACAATTGATGCTGGGTCAACAGTTTTTACCTGTAACGGACAATGCGAAAAAAAGTTTGTAAAGCGTAGCGTAGGAGGTGATAAATGTATTTATTATTACATGTTAAAACGACAACGGTTACTGTATATATATATTATTATTAGTATACTTACTATTGCACCAAATTTTTTTAACAAATCTGTTTTTTCTTTTGCTGCATCATTTGGCATAACAATATGGCATTTGTAACCCCTTGACGCTGCCATTAATGAAAGTGATATACCTGTACTACCTGCTGTACCTTCTACGATGGTACCACCTTTTTTTAGATGTCCTGATTTTTCAGCTTCAAGAACCATTTGCTTTGCTATCCTATCCTTTGAGGAACCACCAGGATTCAAAAATTCACACTTTGCATATATTCTATTAGATGTTAATTTAGATAACGATTTCAATTCAATTAATGGTGTTTGCCCGATTAATTGCGGTAATGCTGATTGTTGCGATGTAGTTGCATCTCCTCTGGTGAAAGTTGCTTCATTAATTGTCTTATTGTTTGTTCGTCCTGTAAGTATTGGTTTTGATGATACTTTATTGACATTATCATTATTATTATTAGTGTTGTTGTAATTATTATTTTTATATAATAATTGTTGTTTATTGATATATTTATTGCGTAGAACAATGTATGATGTTGTACCAATTGTTAATAATACATAATATGATGACATTTCTTTCAAAGTTTGTTGACGAAACAATAAGTAATTTGTATGTTATTGATTTCTATCTGAAAGATATAATGTCTTGTATATATGTATTTGCTTTCTGCTTTCTTCTATTATATCTACTTTTATTAAATTTGTGTGTTCTGCAGACGACCAGTAGAGTTAAAATAATAATAATATGACGAAATTAAAAATTTTTTACGAAAAAAAAAATGAAAATTATTTTTCTGTATTTAAATTACTTTATTATAGATGAAATAACTATTATTACCATATTAA
>JACLAC010019068.1_pt1 | contig 14092 bp, 11 predicted proteins | sample 8027881 | NCBI WGS metagenome assembly JACLAC01 (sample SAMN15725517, study PRJNA655200) | protist metagenome | isolation source: fluorescence activated cell sorting (FACS) single amplified genomes of... | place: Spain: Blaines Bay Microbial Observatory, Mediterranean Sea | collected 2016-01-19 | reverse complement strand
CATGTTCCGGGACCGAACGACCGGACCGACCATCGCACCACACGTGCCACGCCCCGGGCCCGGAGCCATCATATCGTGGCCTGAGCTGACATTTTATCAACGAGAGAATGAATCTGAAAGTGAGCTGCTCAGTCAAGTGCCAATACTTCGTGGCGCAAGGCACTACGTTTCGGGGCGTCGTTAGTATCTATATCCAGACGCCCTTATCGAAGTCTTTCTCCCAGGGCGGCACGGCACAGATCCTTGATCCAAAAGTGGCTTAATCTACTTCGACCGAGGCCAAGTACAACAGTTCTTGTTCTCGTTCTCGACGCTGTTCTCTTTCTCGGCGCTGTCGTTTCCGATCCGCCAAGAGTCCCAGATGTCGCCTTTTCAGAGCCGAGGACAACTTGTCATTTGGAAACTGCAAGACATCCAAATTCCGCTTTCTGCTAACCTAAAGTGAGTTTTTCCAAAATTGCTGACTGAAAAGTGACACCTCTGTGAATCGATGTGTTTGCGCCTTCATTGTGGACTGCATTTCATCAGGGCGCGCGTCAAAGCTACTCACTGTGCTCCAGCGGTAGCTCATACGAGCAGCAGGGCACTGCCGCCCTCCGATGACTTCGAATGGTACGACAAATGTGGAAGGCGACACGCCGTGCTGCCATGGACTCTGTTTCATCATAACAGCGCCGTAACCGTGACTGAGTCCGTCTGTCCGGGGTGTCGAAGTATGAAGCACATGCTACTTGCGAAATGCGACGAATGCACACTGTACTCCACCATGAAGACAATCTAGTGTCTAGGTCGGGGTATTATCCGTACATCACAAATTTAATCGCTTTTGCACCTTGACGCTCTCAGACTCGTAAACTGCATCTAGTCCGTCCCACTTCTCGTTCAGAGTCCTCATCATCTCGTCGCACAGGCGTCCCTCGGCACTTGAATGCAGCGGGTCCTTTTCGATAGTTTTGTATCGCATCCATAGCTGGAGCTTCGAGTAGTATTCCACGAAGGCGCCCCACCTTTTCCATCCTGGCACCACCCGACCTCGGAGTCCAAGCGTACCCCCGTTCACCATCCAAACTCGGAGCACATGGGGGAAACCGACTTGCACATGGACAACGTGATCTTCCCCTTCTTTGAACTCATCGTTGCCCCATTCATCACGAGGCTTCATGCGGAGCGAATCCAGCTCGTTTTTCAAGGCCGTCCAACTCACGCTTTTGCGGGCAGCCATCCGCACATAGTCTTCCAAAGCATCTCCCATCACTTCCTTATACTTTCGCTCTGAAAAATGGGGAGTGTCAATGTGCAATCATGCAATGTCAGTGCCATTATTTTTCGAATGCCACTCAGCTAGTGGCCAAGACCCAATTATAAATCCGAGGGACCAAGTTTAGGGGAGCTCCTTACTTCCGGTGCAGCGTCATAACATCCCTTTGGCTAATTGGCTCCTTTTTGCAATTAACGAAATCACAAATTGATTAATTGATGTCTGCGTTTTTTTATTTTTTTTTTTATTCGTTAGGCTGTTTGAATGCAATACCGGCTTGGCTCCGTGTAATAGCCCCCGGCTCAGAACGGAGCGAGACGCCGCCAGTTGTGCCTGGCCTGTGGCGCGGCCTCGTGTGAGGCGCCGCACCGAGCGCCAATTCATCCGTGCGGTCGCCCGTGGTGTGCATAGCACGCCGGCTCGCAGCTATCGTCAAACCAATTCCATGAGTGGCTCCAATGCAAGCGATCAGGAAGATGCGCGTCATCATCTTGATTGGAAAGCAACAACGAAGTTGCTGTCTCGCCAAGAACGCAACTGTCTTCACCGTAATCACGAAGGCAAACTCTGGGGGATATTTGATATGCGATTCTTGTAAGAGACACAATTTTGTGTGCGGCAGAGATCACGTGTGACACTGACTGAGAGCTCTGCCTCACGTTCAATCTAGGTAAAATTCAAGACAGAAGAAAAACCGGGGCTGGCTTATCGTGGAGTTAACTGGAATTTACAAGTAAATCAAGTTATACAAATCTCAATCTCACGAATGCGATAAATCGCTAAAGAGGGATGGGGGGAAATAATATTGAGGATGACGCAGGAGGCAACAAGAGGTTTAGGAAGGCTCAACGCTTGCTCTGCGACAAGAAGCAGCACCAATTTTTTTCACTATACACATTGTCAGTCAGTCTGTCATTCCGACTGAATCGCAATCATGGTTTGACCGATGAACATAGGCTGCGAGACTGCGATTTGTCGCCACGGGCTGCGCAACCGTGTGTTTGGAAGAGAGACCAGAACTAAGAAGTAAGAACTTACTTACTTACGCCACACATTAATTCAAGAGTTTCTCACGCGCAACAAAACAGACTGACTTCAGCTTCTGCTTGAGTCGCGACATAGCAATTAGCAGGTGTGAGATAGATTACCGAAGCTCGATGAAATTGACGAAGCTTTCCATATCTTTTGTGTGACGTGAGCATTGCATTTCTTACATCGCGAACCCGATTATTACAAAGAATATCTGAATTGTGCGATACACGAGCAGGAAATTTGGGGTGTCCTCCGTCTCTGTTGATCTTTTTTCAGTTGACGTAATCAATTTGTCTGGAAAGACGTGAGCGACGAGCACTGGAAGAGCTAGCAGCTTACGCTCTCCACTGCTATGTATGAGACGATGGGGGCGGTATTATCTGAAAAATAGAAGTATTGTAGGACTCAAGGTCTCTCGTGTCTTTCCTCATGGTCAATGTGACTCGGCGTTTCACTGTACACCTTGGCGCGTTCCCCCCGACGTTCAGATGTGGCGAACACAAGTGGCACAGTAAATGGGACATTGTGATAGACAAAAAGAGTGCATGGCGATGTACTCACAGACCTGCAATGTGTATTCAACAGATCTGCCCTGTCACGGTTGCTAGAACTTGCTTTGTGGCCCCAAGTGGACAGTTACATCACTTAACTGGTTTACTGAACATCCCATGATACTGACACTTAATGGACACCCCATGACAGATACTGTCACTGACAACGAGCGCCGTCATTTGCGGCGACTCCTTCATGCCTCCACTATACACGAGCGTCTCAATGCTCGCTTCGTCAACCTGCATCGCCATCAGCCAGCTAGTCCTCCATCTCCTTGATGACTACGCTGAGACGCACATGCGGCTCTTCGCCGGCTTCGTCCGCGCGGAGAAGCGATACCAGTAGAGTCTTGTCGCCCAAAACCGCGTCCTCCCCACTGCCAAGGTCGACGAAACAGAGACGGAAATCCTCGTTGTGGAACCGCACGAAATCGAGCAGCCCCGGCGTTTCCTGCAGGTGTGCGGCGCCCATCTGATGCAGGAACTGCAGCTGCGACTGTGCGAGAAGTTCATTCCCCTGCCGCTCTTCGAAGTGGGTCGCGAGTTGCAGCGTCAGATAGCGCAGCGACACCGGCCTTTGAACTCTGCCCGGCGCACCGTTTCCACGAACAACAGGCACGAAGTCGATCAGACGCTGATGATCCGGTGAGGGCGACGGCACCAGAATGTCCATCTTGTACACACTGTCGAAACTCTCGTCCGCCTGGATCAACATTGTGCTAAGACTCTGCTCTTCGTACCACTCCACCGCGAAACAGACTTCGGCAGGTTGCATCGATGGATTCCGATTTCGCTGCGCATCGATCACGCTAAACTCTGACAGTTTCACTGCCAGGCGCGGAGTTCCGTCGGTGAACACACCCAAGGTGGCAATGCACTGCAGATCCCGCTTGTTTTCTGCCAGCCAACTGAGGTGGTCTGTCGGAGGGCCTTCGTCGACATGGCGAAATGGCCACACTCCCAGGGGCTGGATCCGGAACACATCTATGCGAGCGACGTCATAGCTGAACAACTCGAGAAAATTGGATGCGCACTGGGCCTCCCTCCAGATGTTCTCGACGCGCTGGTCGATCGCAGACCTCACGTGTGCGTCCAGAGTGTGGATCGAATCCTCCGTACACAATGCCCGATCGCTCGCTACGAGGTCAGAACTTAGGTTCGTGAGATGCAGGGGTGTTGCGAGTAGAGGGACGATGTCGCGAGCCTTCTTCATTTTTTGCGCAAGGCTCATCAGCTCGTCATGCGTCTGCATGCACATCGCGCGCCAACGCTGCCGCGCATCCTCAAGCTCCTTCTCGGGATCTCCGGATAAGATTGTGTGGGGAACGCCTGGAGCTGCCAACACTAGCTGCCGCATGTTCTCCATTTGCTGCAACACCTCCGCTCGCGTCTGCTCCACCGTTGCCCCAATTCCTGCGTCACGGTAAGCCCCGTCCTCCCAACTCCATCCTCGCGCCGGAGCTCCTGCGGAACCGCGCAACGCCATCTTTTCACGTTGCCGGTTGCGCTTTTGTTTGAAGGGCAGCGCGCCCCAATCAGGGATACAATTTCTTCTGGAAAGACATTAAGATCGCTTGATGTCGAAATGAAGATTTAAACTTCAAACGTTACGATATCGTGAGTAGTAAGAACTCTTGGATTTCACTGCAGCGTTATGGTGCTCACTCCGAACTGCATCTCCTCACGCTCTCTGCTGAGAACTGTTTCGGAGCACCTCTCTGCTGGTTCAATCGAACTCTTCGCTTTTATCGTTCACACGAGCGTCACTCGGTCTGCGTCCAAGTCCCGACCTCAACACAAACACTCCGGACTTGCCTCTGTGCGAAAGAGCCGTGATCTGGGTGAATGCATCTAGGTACAAGTCAGCTCACCAGAACACATGCTATCGAATGGACTTCTACGTCTCTGGGCGACCCGCTGTATAGAGGTACACTAACACTCAACTCCACATACCAGAGACTTGGTGGCCGACCGTCACTGTGAAGTGTGAGTGTTTAGTGCTCTCTTGCTGTCGCAGACTCGGTCATTGATCGCGTAATAGGTGACAAGACGGGAGACTGCCACGCGGAGTCATGCGACAAGACGGCGCATCTGTGCGCTCGTGGGAAACACCCGCGGAACTCGAGCAGGAGAGGCAACGCAGCCTGCCTCCTCGCTCAGGCCTAGTCGTACGCGTATGCAGCTCGCACACTCTCCATCGCGTTATCTGTCGAGACTTAGTCTTCATCTTCCCCATGCGCACCGCCAACCAAGGATTTCATCACGCGCGTGAACAGGCTGCTTCGACACGAGTGGTTGCTCTTTGCCGGAAGAATAAAACAGTCCAGAGAAAGTCCGCGATGAGAACATGGCAGCGCTTGCCTAACCCCCGGTAGCGGTCTCGTGCGGCCTCTTCTTGCGCCGCACCGGCAGAACCTATATTTACATTGCGTTTCCTACGCCTAGAAATTGGCTTCACGGAGAGGCACTTAGCGCAACTTGAAAGTGATCAACATTCGCCAGAACGCAACACCTCTCGTATCGAGTTGCGCATTACGACATTTGCACGTCGCAGTGTCGCATTCACGGACAGTTGTGACTTCGCCGGGCAGAGAAAGTGAGAAAGCTAACAGCTGCAAGCGAAAAAAATCGCCACTGATGAACCTCAGCTGCTGGCGGCCCGTCGTCATCGGCACCCTCTTCGTCTGCGTCTGCGAGAAACTGCTTCTTCAGCTCTTCCTTCGTGTCACCCGCACCAGGGCTTCCCGTCTCCCCCGGCGCTGTGGCGCCGTCGCCTCCCTTACCATCATCTTCCTTCTCTTTTCTTGTCGTCGAGATTGCCTTCATGAACTCGCCCCCCTCACGCGACGCTGCAGAGCTTCCGACTATTTTCTTCAGCTCATCCTTCTTGATGCTCTTCAACTCCGGTTTGCTCTTCGGATCGTTTATCGGATCGTAGTGCAGCTCCAGCATCGACAAACCTTGTAGTTCATCCATTTCTTTCACCGTCCATGATCTCCCATTTTCATTTTTGGCATGCTTAAATTCAAAAAATCTCACCAGTAACCTACGCATGCTATTGTGCCATAGTGCGACAGGTGTTCCGCTGACTGGTGCGTCACACAGTCGACAGAAAACTGACAACGCGGACGTTTGTCTTCTAGAGAACGATACTACCCCAGCAAATAAGGTCAGCGTGAAACAAGGAATGCACGTAGAGAATCAGTTTCACCTGTCCTGTTTTTGGCCTCTGCATCCGTTTCTTCCGCCTCGGGCTGCAGCGGTTGCAGTTTATCTTGCTCATCCTTCTCGGCCTTTCGCGCGGACGCGAATTCTGCTGATCTAAGAGTGTGGAAAGTCTGTCCGAGACGTTTCGATCCTCGATTGTATAGGCATCTGTATCGCTACGTGCTCCCAGATACATCGTTTGTGTGACAATACAGGATGTTCTTCCAAGTTTAGCAGTATCGGGCGTACGAGATGGAAGCTCCAAGGCTGTTCTTTAATTATCTTTGCTCACTTCGAAATAGAAACCAAGAAACGAGAAAATAAGTATTAGTAACCTGATTCCGGTCATGTCTGCTACTGGCATGACGATCTTTAAGAACCCAGTAGTTTTGCTTCGCTGGACCTATTGCGAGCCGATATCGAACCATGTTGCATCCACGGATCGACCGACTCGAGATCTATCGAAACAAACTCCCACCCATCATTCTACGCTTCATGCAATCAACAAGCATGCGCATTTATTGAATCCTGAGTATCAGACAGTGGCGCAGCACGGACTGTTTCGAAGCAGTCAGATATAGAAACGCATCGATGGATTGGCTGCGTACTGGCTTCACTGGAACACGGGTGGTCAACAAGGACCCTAGACACACAAGACTGCAGTTCACAATCAATACCGTTGCATCCGTGATGTTCACCTCCGTTGGGAGCTTCAACTGCGTCAACTTCTCTTTTCTGAGGATTTCAAACGGAACCATCGCAACACCACACTGCACGCACAACGAGAATATTGCACCCGTGGCCTTCTAGAAGTGTCTTTCAATGCCTTCATGACATGCAGGCAGAAGTATTGTAGTGACACTGATGGAGACCGGAACAACCGAAACACGAAGTCGCACTGCGGACGCAAACATACCATACCATCGAATGACGCAACGCGGCCTCAACATCGCTCACAATTTCAATCACGAACAAAAAGACGATGCTGCGGATGTCCTTATACACGATCACGCGCACATACTGCGGATTCACGTCGACGCTGATCTGGCTGGTATCCAGATGCTTTGGGACCTCGAGCTCGAAAACAACCTTCGTTCTGTCAGTCTCGTCGTCCATCAGAAAGCGATACTTACCTTAGCAAATATAATGCAGTTGCTTTCATTCAAACCGCCGGCACGGACGAAGGAAAGCGTCGATCATGCCTGTTCGAATCACATGTATTATGACACTGTCTGAACTTGCATGCTTTCACAGTTTCGCCAGGCAAGCACCTTATGAGGTGGCAAACGTAAGTCAAGCAGGAGTCGTGCCGCCATGACGTGAGGTGGGAGCAGGACTCTGGATTCCTCGTTGTATTGCCAGAAGAAAACTTGCCTTCGTTGCACTGCCGTATTTCCCCGTTCTTATAGTGAACACCCGGGATCTCGCGTGGTGGTTTTTTCTCCGTGCCGAGTCGCCGCTTTTCGTTTTTCTCCTTTTCCTGTATAAGGGAAGTGAATCAAAATCAAAAAACCATGAACAATCAACAATCTCACGACAATCTGTCGCCAACATCTATAATACGGAATTTCAATGGACGCCTCTAGATGACTAGATCATTCTCGTCATGTATACTCGTAGCAGCACGAACATCGTGCAATGCAATTGCAGACATGTCTGAAAGCAACCATCCAGCAGTGGCAACAGTCGAATAGCCATGTTTAAGTCGTGTCACCGCACAACAACACGAAAAGTATCTGAAACATGCAAAGCACCGCTTTTTGCGCGGCCATGTCGCGAGCCATCTGGAGGCGCGTCTCTGGCGCATGCGCGGTTTCTGATGGAGTCCACCCACTTTCTAGCCGCTCTTTTTTCAGCGCCCGAACCTCAGCTGCCTTCTCCTCCACTACCTGGATATGCACAGCATGTGTTTCCCTTCCGCTCAAAGACTATTCTCGCTGCCTCACACAGTCCACCCAATAGTATGGGAGAACGATTATATCGACCCGCTTCCAGCAAACATGCGACTTCTTGCGAGAAAATGCTCCAGTACTGCCAGAAGTATATCAACGCCATCTACCTTCTCCCACATGGGCAGCTGCTGCATGGCAAAGATTCGCTCTGCTGGGGTCACCAGGTTGCCTGGACAGGAGTTGTCAGTTTACGAGTTCTTTGTCTGCCTTTTTGTGCGAGGAACTGCATACTTGCTTAGTCAATCCGTAAAGACCCATGCGAGCTAGTGGTGCTTTGTTGACCGAACAGGGTATTAAGCGCAACACGATGTAAAAGTTTGCATTTTTTCTTGTTGCTAGCTTTGCTGCAAACAAGAACCTCGGTGAGAGAAAACTCTAAGATGTATACCGTCTAGCTGCTTGATCTGGGGTAAGTGAGCGATGATGTACGCCTTGTAACCCTCGAAATCATGACATGGATTCCCCAGCAAGTACAAGTCCTCGAGCATCATGTTGCCCTTCAGGTTCGCTATCGACTCCTGTTGCACGAAATTGCAGAAATGGCAGAGCGTGAAACTATGTTGTGAACCAGTTCCAACTCATGACGGAACACACTTTTTCGACGGAGCAACGCACACCGTGACTACGGACTACCTGTCAAATTCTTCAGCAGTTTTCAATCATCCTGCACGACTCAGACCCTTGCCTATTTGTCGAATTGACGAAAAATAGCGTCACTGAAAAATAACGGACGAAACGAGAAACTTTCATCACACCTTGAAAACATCCATGTCCACAAAGTTGAGCGTCAAATCTAGCTTCTTGAGACTTTCGCATCCGCGGACGTTCTCTATCTTCTGGATATTGTTCAACGAAAGGTTGATGTACTCCAGATCCTTCAGCTTCCCGATGTTCTCCATCTTGCTGATGCAATTTCCTTGCAGGAGCAAGATCTTCAACCGCCTGCCGGGGGAAGTGCGTTTCAATTTTCAAAATGACAATCAGGCAGTACTGCTCTCATCGGAAACAATATTCCTCCGTCGCACCCTTCAAAAAAGCGGCGCAACAGAACTAGCGCCTTCACACTGAAACTTTTGCAACGCTGCAGTTGTTTATTTGTCGCGACAATCGCCGTCTGGATCAAGGTCTGAAAAGTTGTACAACAGACTCGACGCAGATAAGTAGTGCTACAAGCAGTACAGTGAAAAAAACCATCCATCTGTCCTTCTGGTCCAAAAATGAACGACTGAACCTGCAACATTGTTCGAGCGACTCTATCTTCTCGAGCTCCTCCTGGTGCAAAGAGAGTTCCTCCAAATCCGGCAACACGCCGTCGTTGTGCTCCGCGCGCTTGCGGATCAACCTGTCAGTGCGAAACATCGTTTCTCGACTTGCAGAAAATCACTCAGCACATGACATTCGCATTTCGTCCAACAATCAGTATCTGCTCTCATGCAAGCAGCTCGACTAGCCCGATTGGTGTCTTCAGTGTGGTAGTGATAGTAATGAGCGTTGTCACGTAATGCGGTACTCGAAAAAACAGGGCGACGAGATCTCAAAACAACATAGCGACGAGTACTCTTCTGTGAGTCGCGGCGCCATATTGTATCTGCACCCGGCACGGTGCCACGGCTCGTTCGTATGTGCACACTGGCAGAAACCGATTTCGTCACCTGCCTCGCCGCGCTCCGAGGGCCCGATCCACACGCCGTGTTCCACACCCACGCAGGCCACTATTACAACGCTTGCACTTCTTCCACGCTTATGCAGTTTACGTTGAACAGTTTCTCTCACGAGAACTTGCCCCCAACCCTGTCCGCAGGTCGCTTTCGCCGAACGCAGGGCACGTGAACCGCGCAAAATGTTTGACAGAAATCCGCCCAGATGTCTTTCCCCACTTATACTGTCCTGTAATAGAAGCCAGACTGAAAAGTTTATACCCAACTCTGACACTGCGACAGTTGCCTTTCGAGCGAGGCTTTGTCGTGATAGGTCTTCGCGTAGTGCGGGGTAGCCAAGGTGGCTTCTTGCAGCCAAAGAATAGCGTTGTCTCCAAGCGCTGCACCGAGTCGACTCTGGATTTCGCACGGAGTCGAATAGCTTTAAGTGGCAGACACTGATTGACCCTACGAGACTCGCGCTCGAGATCAGAGGACGCGACACACACAATGAAGTGTGAAAGTGCAGGAAGACTCTCGTGGGATCATCGAAAAGAACTTTCTAGGAACACACGTTCGACATTAAGCGTTCCAGAAATCGCTGCCACCTGAGGACCGCTGGCACGAAGTCAGTTGTCTGTCACCTAGACCTGTCGACTACGAAACCGATGAAATGAGAACTCAAGCCGCCTATCCGTCTCTAATTTGTTGTGCAGACGAAAATAATTGCTGGCTCTTCGTTTTATTCGTATAGCGCAATACTACTCTCTCGCTTCGCATCGCGTCCTGACGCGGAACCCACCCTGGGACAAAACGTCGCCGAGTCGCACACAGATCGGACGAATGTGTTTCTGCTCCTGACAAAAACGTGCACTATGACGACGGATTTTTTGCTGCGGAGATCCAACACATCAACACGCCGTTTGATTTCAATGAGTGTAGCGTTTCATAGGCGACTTTACTCGCCGCCATCTATAAGCAACGCACATCCGTCGTTAGCAACGGTGCCTTTGGTTTCCTTGCTTGTGTGCTGAAACGTCCGAACACGACATTCACAAGACGATACATTATGCAAGCTTCCAGGCCGCACACGGCAGTGAGGTTTCCACAGCCCACTATCACCGGCGCTGCTTGAGCAGAATCCTCAACTCAAACTCATCTGTCTTAGTTTTTCCGCCCATTATTTTCGCAGCATTGGCCACATGTCCTCCGCATAGTGACGGCCGGTCTTGTCCATGTCTGGGTGACTTTCATCATCTGATCCCAACAGTGAGGCATTTATCTTCTTACTGCGAAACACAATGCTTCAGCACTAGTAGATGAGCTGCAAACACACAAGTGCACAACAAATGATCCTTCGTGTAGCTGATGATCACCGGCACTTCGGACTTTTTCTCTAGCCCGCGGAAAATGCTTCATCCGACGCGACGGTGGCAGCCGCCGCACACCGTCGCGCCGACTTGCTGCTGCGCTCTCGAGTGTCACATCGCACTCCAGTGGCCCCCCAGAATGCTAGCAATCGACTCGACTGGGAGAACTGAAGCGGTAGATCTCGTCCAGCACACGCTTTGAGAACCGGAGCAGAAACACCACAGCCCAGCCACGTGGCAGTAAGTCTGTCCTTCATGCCAATGTTATGGCAGCCACGCAGCTGATCTTCCGTTCATAAATACCGCTGTCGCTACGGAGAAGCAGCAGCCAGCAACCGAGTATCGCCCATCCATTGCCATCATCCAATATCTTCGCTGGTTTCCTCTCCGTCACTGGCATCCTCCTCGCCAGAGGTAACCGAGTCCGAATCTATTTTGCATGAGGAGTCGACTTGCACTCTATATGAGGGCACTCAATGAATCAATCCTTGCGTCGGCGGATAGCACGCAATCCGTTCGACTTCGGGGTGTCAGAGGCGTGCCTGCATCTGTTATACTGCAGATACAAGTACAGCTAAGGAAGCAAGGTACCATAAAAACCATGAATCCACCACGCCGCGCCTTCTTCCCGAGACGAATAAGAGCAACTATTTCAAAAGTATATTTGTGCACGCGGAGTAGTTGACGTCGAAAATTTGTGAGCGAGAACCGCGAAAGCTATTTGTAGGAAATCCGGTCATACCAGTTTCAGCCCCCGGCAACTCCTCTAGCGTCACCCGCAGCTCGATATAGGGCTCGCTCTTCCGGATCTCCTCGTCGTCAACGCCAAGCCTCCTACGCTGCTCACCCAAGAGGTCGACCAACTGCACGTCTGGTGCAAGCACGTCGAGCTCGCCGTCAGTCTCGGCATCCACGTCGACAAAATGCAACTTGAAATTCCTCGTGCCCCGCATCATGAACTGAATGATTCCTCCCTCGCTCTGAACGGCCTCGTCGAACTGCGCGCAGAACTTACGTTGATCAGAATCCAGAGGTGGATCCGTCTTCTGCCGTTCACGCAACTGACGCAAGACGAAGTTCAGTGGTGGTTGCCCATCCAAAGCATCAAGACTTTCGAGCAAGGCCATATCATCTGCTGAGACAGCTGTCTCGAACTCCACATGCATATTACCGTCTACCACCATTTGCCCATCATCCTGCTCCACCACGATGCACATATCTGCGAACCCCCCCGCCTCATCGAAGGTCAAGTTCGCGACCCGGCTCGAATACTCCCCTACTGCGCGCTCGGAGACACAGTTCCATGCTTCGGAACAGGTGATGCGAAGCCCGTTGTAAGCGACGTCGAAACTCCACGTCAACTTTCCTTCTCTCGCATTCTCGAGAACAGCTCCCGTAGAGTACGTCGGACCGACTCTTCCTTCCCGCAGAGTACGCCGAGCCACAGACGAAGAAAAAGCCACCACCCTCTTTACATCTTTCACCGCGAGTTCGTGCAACCTCTCGGAGCGCGAGACGATCGCCTGCCCCAGTTGCCCTTCCAGATCCCTGATCGTGCTCTTCGAGTGAAGCTTGTGCAGATCGTCATCGCCCAATGGCCCCAACCATCTTTCAGCAACTGGAATTTCCAGCCGCTCGAGCATAACTTCGCCGCTAATGTTTTTCAACACATAGTTCACAGGGAAAGCAAGGGGGCAATCGATCTGGTCGATAATGCTTAAGCTGGTGTCCTCGCTTGTGCGCTGCACACGCTTCATCCTCTCGCAGAGACTGCTCATACCCTCGATAATGGAGCTCCAACTCGCCTGCCAGTCCTGGCACGCTGCCTGCCAGGCCTCGCACGCTTCTGGAGCGAAGTTGTTTGGTGGAGGCTTCAGAATCTCGAATTGTTTGAAGAGCTCTTGGAACTCTTGTAGGCACGCGTAGTGCCCGGTCGGAAGCGATGTAACGTACTCTTCCCCGACACAGGACAGCTCGTCGTAGTGGTACTTTCCATCCTTCCACGACCACACGGACATTATTTTGATGTACTGCGCCTGCGGCCCAAATACGACAGAAGACACAAATAACGGAGTGATCACCAATGCTATCGCTGTTAAATTGGCCCTACGTCCAAGGTGTTCAGTCTTCAACAACAATCGCAAACGAAACTACGCACTTCTTTATTCCCGCAGCGGCCCTTTGAGACGAACGTCACACGTGGGTACCGATAAAACTACTGTGATTGATGCACAATAAACGCTACGTGGGTTACTGTGGTCTAGAGAATTTCTGGGGACTTCAAGGTTATCGCTGACCGCCTTTTCGCTTTTCCCGAATCATTTTTTTGTCGTACAATTTCGTCTGAACTCACCCTCTACCTTTTTCCGTCAACGGTCCTCCTTAGGTCCAAAAATGATGATCGAAAACGCTGTAGTGAAACTCAATCGAATACTTTCACATGTGAGTATCCCGAATTCAGACTCCTTGGCGCCATTATTTCTTTGATTGCCTGATCTTCATAGAGCGATTCTTGTTCCTTTTCTTAACTTCTTCGTTGATTTTCACATCTGACTGTCCAGAGAAGCATCTGCATGTGTGAAAGAGTGAACACCAGAAAGCATTCGAAAGGCTAGCAAGCCACAACAACGAAATACAGTCGACGATCACTTCCACCACAAGAGATTGCTACGAGTTTTTTTTCGATCTTGCTCTAACTTTCGTCTTCGCGGAAAGCATTGATCTCGATTTTGTGTGACACACGCAGGCGCCTTCTCTGCTTGCACTAGTAAATGAGCTGCAGACACACCAGTGCAGAATTATCCTTGGTGTAACCCATGATTACCGGCACTTCGGACTTTTTCTCAGTCGGCGGCGCATCTTCATCGGTAGGTTTTGCTTCGGCAGAAGCCGCGTCGTCGCGCGCCGGCGTTGGCGCACCCGCATTATCCCCGGGATCTTGTTGCGTGCCATCTGCGTGCGTTTCAACGGTACCCGAAATCTTCGTCACTGGATTCTTCGTGTCTACATTCGCTACACTTACACCTACAGTGATGTCGCCTTCTGCTGCCGCTGATGCAGCGTTCACTACTGAAGAAGCGCAGCC
>JACLAC010011317.1_pt1 | contig 14092 bp, 12 predicted proteins | sample 8027881 | NCBI WGS metagenome assembly JACLAC01 (sample SAMN15725517, study PRJNA655200) | protist metagenome | isolation source: fluorescence activated cell sorting (FACS) single amplified genomes of... | place: Spain: Blaines Bay Microbial Observatory, Mediterranean Sea | collected 2016-01-19 | reverse complement strand
TCATGATAATAGCTAAATATTTTAAATTCTAAATTATCCATTTTTCCAGAGCTATAGTCATAATCTTCATATGGATAAGAAAAAAAAATATTTCTATTTTTGGAATAATTCATTTCATTTAATATAGTCAATTTAACTTTTTGACTCATATAGTATATAATTTTATTAAAAAAATATATCATCTTAAATATATTTTATTAACATGTCCATATACATTTTCTTTGAAGATGTCTATTCACATAGCATTTAAACTTGCTTTTGCGACAATGATTCCAGTTTTTACACCATGGAAGTTGTTTTGAAATCCCATTATAAATTGAATTTTTATTCAAAGGTGCTAAATATTGTATTTTAAAATTTTCCTTTCTCTTTTGACTAAGATAATATAGACACCAGATACAAAAAATCATTAAAAAAATAAATAATATCATATACCCTATACTAAGATTTTTTTGATTTCTGGTCATTTTTCCATTTTTCTAATCTTTGAATAAAATCTTGAACTTTAGTTACAGTTTCAGGCAATTGATTAAAATTACTTAATTCTTCTCTGGTTAATTTTGTTCTATTAAATGGATCGGTTTCATCATTTATTAAATGACTAGTGATTACATCTTCATCCATAAAAATTTTAGATTCAGGTAATAATACAGGTTTAATTATTGGAGTCATCATGATCGGGTCACAAAATTCAGATGGTAAATCTACTAAATCTATTTCAATCTCTTTTAATTCTTCTTTATACTTTTCTACTTTTTGAACAAAATCTCCTATATTGTATGGACAATCACCATAACTTTTGATAATTGATTCCAACTTATTAAATATTTTAGGACTATACCATTGAGGTATGTCACATATTGTTTTATTAATTGTTACTTGATCATCTTCAGACCATTTACTACAAAATATGGCAAAAACTATTCTTAATACAACTTTCCATGTAAAATTAATTTTATATTTAGTAAAATCAAAGTTATAAATTATACTATTTTTATCATCAAGTATTGAAAATACATAAAATGTTAAACTTGTTATAAGCTTATTCATGTTAAGAGAAGATTTCATACATTTGGGAATAGTCTCTAATAGTTGATCCATGAGTAATATATTTGATTCAAAATATATTGAATAAGTGCTCATAGTAATTACCTGCTGTTGAACCCGATCTTCATTTAGTAATATTTGACTATAGTTAGTTATGTTTTTAAGTTCATTTATTTTTTTTATAGCACTTACTATTTCTTCGAAGTAAAAACTTGTATCTGAAATCAGAAGATGTGATAAGTTTTCCCATATATTATTTTTATTGAAAATAGCTGTTAAAGATTCTTTCCATTTATATTGCTCATCAAATATTGAAATAGTCTCTTTTTTATCTAGTAAATTTTTGTATAAAACTACATATTTACTTATGACACCGTTAATTTTATACCTAGCAGTCATTTTATTGTAATAATTAGATCCATTAGAATCTATATTATGATAAAAGTTTATCAAACAATCTAAATATTCCTGTATACTATACTTTAAATTATTATTATTATCAGAATTTATTAATATGTCAGAAACAATATGATTATTAACTGTTAAAAAGTTTAAAAACTTAATTTTAACAAATGTTTTTTCATCATTATCTATTAATGTATGTATACTCAAATTGATAATGTGTGAACTATTATCTCCTAAAATATTTGATTTTAATTGATTTTTGGTAAAATCCAATACATTACCAACATATTCCTTAATATTTTCTGGTAATTTATCTTCTGAATTATTTATTATTACCTTGGATAAATCATTAATAACAAAACGTAAATATCGAATAAATATAGAGCTATCCGTTACATTCGTGTAGCCTTTATTTTCTAATTTTAAATTTGTAATTTTCTTATTCAATTTATTAATATAGATTTTTTTCATTGATGAAAATGTTGATCCCCACCTTACCGAATTTTCTTCTAAATCGATCAGGTCATTAAATTGCTGTATATTTCTATTATTTTTACCTATTTTTTCAATTACTGGACATAAACTATATTTAAAGAAACCAATAATCAATTTGAAAATAACTGAATATAGATTAGTCTTTTTTTTATCACAAGATATTTTCCAACTATTATAATATTCATCTTCAAAAATATCGTGATTTAAATTATCCGTTGTTTTGAAAAAATTAATACGTGAATCATAATAGTAAAACAGAATGATTTCAAATGATACTAAGAGAAATTTTAAAGAAGATAGATCAGGATCTTTATTTAAATCCAATATATATGCTGTTTTACCATAATTTTTATTATATTCTAGTAAATTTATATACCAGTCTATCATTTCATTTTTATAGTTTTTAACTAATATTCCAAGTATTTTATGAAAATCATTTTCTTTACCCCATAAGTGCACTTTTTTCTTAACATTAAGATATAAGCGTAAAATATATCCTAAAAAAGTCTCTTCCATTAATTTTCCACTTTCCGCTTTCCAAAAAAGATTTAATATTAAATTCCTGCTAAATGAATTTTCCAGAAAATATGTAAATATATCTAAGGTTTCTTCTAAAGAAAATATATTCTCTACAGTTGAATAATATTGTAAAATATCTAAAATATTTTTAAAGGCTTGGTGTGTAAATTTATTAATATCGCTATAAAAGTATTCCTCAAATAAAATTCGTTCATTTAACAATAAATCTTTTATAAAAGCAAGGTTACTTTTAGAAATTTCAGAGTCTTTATTTAAATTATTTACTTTCATATTACCTGAGGAAAGATATAGTACAAAATATGTGCTAAAAAACTCTTTTCTTTCCAAATAATGTTCACTTGTTTGTTCTTTATTATGATCTTTACATCTATTTAATATATTTTTAAAACCTTCATTTTTGAGTTCGTCAAGAAAAGTAATATCACTTATTAATTCTTCTTTATTCGAATGGTTTATCGAATCCATTTGATTATTATACATATAATTTTCTTAAGTGATTTCAAATTTTTAATTTGATTAATTGATAAAAATTATATTCCTATATATTAATATGGAATTTATATTTAATAATGTTTTTATTATAGTTCTTATTTTAGCAATTATGGTAGTTTTAGCCAAAAAATTTAATACCTATGAAGGTTTCGCTCTCAATAGAAGATCTTGGAGTTATTACAGATTACCTAACAATTTCAGTGGACAAAGACAATATAGAAAAGTTCCAAATGCCGCGTGTACTGGACGAACGATTAGAGATGTAGGAAGAATGAGTAATTGGAATTGTCAGCGTCGTTGTGATAGTGATCCCAGATGTAATTGTATTTCAAAAAGAAAAAGTGATAATATGTGTCGTTTAGAAACTGGATTAATAGCAAATGGTAGATCATCGTGGGTAAGAAGAAATTGGAATGCCTTTTTACCTAAAAATGATACTGAATATAAAAAATACTCTAATAGAGCATGTGGAGGTAAAACAATTGCGGATGTAGGAAGAATGAATGCTACTAGATGCCAGATGCGATGCAATAGTGATAGAAAATGTCGATGTATCAGTCATAGAAAAAGTGATAATATGTGTCGTTTAGAAACTGGACCCCTTGGAGGTGGACATTCTAACTATAACGCATATGTTCCAGATAGAGGTACTAAAATTCCTTACTGTCCCCATAAATATTACACCGAATTTAATCCAAGTTCTTGTCATTATCCCAATAGTCCATACTGGTGTGCCAGAACTCCTAAACCCGGTTATTATTCAACTTATAGAGAATGTAGAACACGTTTCAGTCCCGATAAGGACAATTACGATAATGAAGACTTTTTTAAACTAATTCACGAAGCATATGAATTAAGCACTCGGGAAAAAGATGGATGCATAAGAAAGAATCATCCAGGTTATAATATCTATAGAGTAAGTGACTCATCATTAGTTAATAGAGGTAAAGAATGTGGTGGAAGAGAAAAATGGAGAGGATATAAAAATGGAAAAGATCAATGTATGGACTCATGTAAACGAACGGGATCAAAATACTTTATTTACGGTAATAAAAGAAAGGATAGATATAATCGCTGTCGCGGTAATAAATGCGCGTGCTATTGTGAGGGACCTTTCCCTAAAAAATATGAAACTAATCCTAAACTTTCTAGAATGAAATCTTTAATGAACCAAGTTTTCCGTTTAGGATGTATGTTAGAAGCTAATCACGATGATTATTTTGAAGTTAAAAAATGTTACGGTGAATATCAAGCTTATAATAGTGAAATTTTTTACGAAAAAATTCGAGATGCGTCTAAAATTTGTCGACAAAATAAAAATGCGGATAAATTTTTATGTAACAAGTTTAAACGTAAATTAGGTGAATTAATTGATTTAGCCAGAGTTATTAGAGGTGAAAATAATAGTAAAACTTCTGGTTGCTACTGTTCAAAAGCATTGGCAGCAAAGGGAAAATGTGTTCCATGTTAAAAAAAACGATATAAAAAAATTATATTATTACAATATAAATAATATGCTTTTTTATTTAACTAATATTTTTTTAGATGTAGTTTGGGGAACAGCTTTTTGGGTTATAAAAAAAACATCTGGTGGAGTATATTATCTTATATGGGGTGATGGAACAAATAAATTAGAGAACGATGGAGAATGTGAGATGATCATTTTAAGTAAAGAAAATATAGAGAATGATGAATGTATTAGTAAATTACTTGAACAAACTAAACTTCAGGGTGAGCAAATTAAATTACTTACTGATAGTATAATGTCTTTAAAAGAACAAATTAAACATGAAGAAAGTAACTAAATTTATTTTAAATTAAAAACTTTATTATAATATTCACATATATTATAATGAATCTTTTTGAAAAAATTGTAAATCCCGATACTGGTCGTAAAGTCAGTATTTATTCTCATAAAGGAAGAACTATTTTAAATAATTATGTTCAGTTTGGTGGAACTAACCCTTGGACTAACAACAAATGGTCTAGTTATTCATGCGAAGGATTAGATAAGGATGAATGTAATAACCAACCTAATAATAGATGTAAATTTAGTGAAAAAGGGAATTATTGTCGTAAAACTCAAAGTTCTTCTAAAAAACGAGGGAAAAAAAATTGGGGATTACTTAAGAAAAAAAATAACGCACAACAATCTAAAAATACTATTGCTAATATTTTTTCACAAGAGGGTAAAGACAGAAGAGAGAGGCAAGAAAAAATAGAGTCTATTAAAAGAGATATACTTAGCAAAGAATCTGAAGTCACTACTGTTCAAAATACTTTACAAGGATTAGCAGAAGAATTAGGTCTTCTTAAAAAACAATTAAATGATATTACAACAACTAATAATTAATCAAATGATACTACAATTTTAACATTATGCTTATTAACAGTTCTGGTTGCTGATACGGATAATGCGTTCCTCTTTTTTCTATCTTTACTTTTTTTAGCAGAAGGTAATTTGTATACATTTTTCATACTCTGGTTCATATCTGTTTCTATTTCTTTCAGATTTTTTTCAATATAATCAATAATTTTATTACTTATAGCCCATCTAAAAAAATTTAATTGTCCCACAGTTGTCTCAATATATTTATCTTCTTCAAAATAAAAATTTATTCTTTCTCTTCTACAAAATGGATCAAATTGTTTTTTAGAATATCCTTTTAATTGTAATTTATAGTCTATATAAACTATAAATTGTTTTTTCTTTTTCGAATCATCATCGCTTGAAAACATATAGTTTATGTTATTTTTTTTTGAAAAATTAGTTACAAACCAATCAATGATTCTTAATGAAATTTTTGATTTTCCATATAATATCTTTTTTATTTTATTCATATTACCTTTCTTCAAGTAAAATTTTTGAAGAGAACTCATTAGTAAATCTTGTTTATATGTTTTAGAAACACTTGAGTTAATTGACATAGAAATATAATTAAAATGTCACACATAAACTTTAAGTATTTGAAATACTCTAATTATTTCTTTTTATATTTATTTTTTAGTAAATTTTTACATTCTTGTAATGTAACTTTTTCTGGACAACTTTTTTTATCATATGGTACTGATACAATTTTTCTATATTTACCTGATCTCAATATATAAGGCCCATGTGGACCATTTCTTATTGAAATATTTCCAGAAAATTCCTTAATTATACTTTTTTCTTTGGCAATAATAATTTTAACTATCTCATCAATAGTATTTTGAGATTTATCAATGTTAAAGTTTTTATCATTATATTTAGCATAATAACCATTTTTGCTTACATTAATACTTACATCTTGTTTTTTATATTTTCCTATAATTTTAGGATATTGTAATAAGTCTAAACAAATATCTAAAGTAATTTTTTTATAATCAATATCATTAGGGACAGCAGTATATTGTGGCTTTTCGTCACCTAATTGAACAACTGGTCCATATTTTGCTTTGTAGCAATATATATTTTTTCCAGATTGATTATCTACACCAATTATGGGTTTTTCATTTTTTTTACTCCAATCAATCGCTTTTTTTTGATTAGTTAAATTTTTTACTATAGGATGAAAAGAATTATACGCTTCTTGTAAAAGAGAAATTTTATCTAAATTTCCAAGAGCGATACTATCTAGGTTATTTTCCATAGAGGATGTATATTGATAGTTAAGAATATTATCAAAATGTTTCACGAGAAATTCAATTACTATTTTACCTAAATCAGTAATAAATATTTTATTTCTTTCCTTGAATGTTTTTGATTCTTTTTCTTCCTCTTTGATAACATTTTCAGTCAAATGTATAGACTTAAGAAAGATTTTGTCACCTTCTCTGGTATCTTTTACAATATATTCTCTTTTAAATAAAGTTGATACTATGGAAGAAAAAGTTGAAGGTCTGCCTATACCTTTTTTCTCAAGATCCTTTATTAAAGAAGCCTCTGTAAATCGCCCACATGACTTAGTCAATTTTTCATTTGCTTGAATATTAATATATGATACTGTTTCATGTAATTCAATTTTGTCCATAATAGAATCAATATCATTAACTTTTTCTAAATTATACACTATACCATATCCTAAAAATATTGTTTTATCGAAACTTGTTTGAAATATTTGTTTATTCAAATTATTAGATATTTCTATTTTTAATACTTTTGTTTTTAATTCAGACATTTGCGATGAAATAGTTCTTTTCCAAATAAATGAATATATTTTTTTATCTATGGTTTCAAAGTTATCATCAAGTTGACTTACATTTACATCTACCGGTCTAATACATTCATGTGCTTCTTGAGAATTTTTAGTATTATTTTTGTATTTTCTTTCACAATAATATTTATCACTAAATTTATTAATAATGTGTTCTTTAATTTTAGACATACATTCCTCACTGATAACTTTTGAATCCGTTCTCATATAGGTTATTTTACCAGCTTCATATAATTTTTGTAATCTCTGCATAGTAACTTTAGGGGAAAGAGATAGTTTATTACTTAAATCTTGTTGAATAGTTGATGTAATATATGGTGCGCTTGGTTTAGATTTTGAAATACTTTCATTAATACCTGATATTTTAAATTGACATTTTTTAAATTCTTCCAGTGTGTTGACAACGGATTCGTAATTAATGATTTTATTATTTCCCTTACAAATAAAATTAACAAGGTTATCATTTTGGAAAGAGCCCGAAAGATCAAAATAATTAGAAGACTGAAATTTAAGTATTTCCGAATATCTATCATATATAATTCGGAGAGCTGGTGATTGGCATCTTCCAGCGGAGAGCCAACTACCTTTGTTATTCTGTTTTTTTATATGATGCCATAACAAAGGTGATATTTCAAAACCTATTAAATAATCCAATATTTGTCTAGATAATTGTGCATTTACAAGATTCATATTAATAGACTTTGGATTTTTAATAGCATCGGTAATTGCTTTTTTAGTTATCTCATTAAAAACTATTCTTTTTGTATTATCCAAATCTAGTTTTAAAACTTCAATTAAATGGTAACCTATAGCTTCTCCTTCTCTATCTAAATCAGATGCTATAATAACTTCCGAACAATTTTTTTTACATTTTTTCAAATCCCTTATATATTTATTTTTTTCAATAATATTAGCGAAAACGGGTTCGAAATTATTTAAAATATTGATAGCATTTAAACCTTTTTTCTTATCTAGATTACGAATATGCCCGAAACTTGCTTTTACTATATATCCATTACCTAAGAATTTTTGTATTTTTGAACATTTTGCTGGTGATTCTACTATAACAAGCTTTTTAGACATAATTTAATTATATATATAATAATTTAATTATTATTCAAAATTATTTATTCCGGTAAATTTGTCGTATTTTTAAAATTTCAGCAAAAATTTATATATATATAATTAAATTAGTAGATGAGTAATAGAAAAAAAGATCTAATAGATTTTTTAATTGAATATCTAGTTGTATCTAATTATTCTAATTCATTTAAAATAGACACTAATAGTTTGAAACCTAAATTTAAAAGTGGCGGATATTTTAATTCCAAAATTATGGATATTAAGTTAGAAAAATATTCAAATATTATATCAATGGAAAAAGAGTATCTAAAATATCATGAATAATGTATAACTTGTTTTAAATTAATAAATTATATATTTATATATATATATGTCTCAATTAGGAGATAATGAAGATTTTCAAATTATCAGTTCACCAAGTATGTTTGAAAAAATTGAAAAAATGGAAAATAGTATCAATAGTATAGAAATTTCAATGCTATCAATATTGGATAGAATTAATTCTGATCATTCAAGTTATTCAGGTAATCGTCAAGAATATATAACTATGCTTCAAAAAATTGAAGAATTATCACAAACTAATAAAGATATTCTCCAAGAAAACAGAAAAATGTATACACAGTCATTAGAAAAAATTGCCGAAATTTCAAAATCAAATAAAGATATTCTCCAAGAAAACAGAAAAATGTATACACAGTCATTAGAAAAAATTGCCGAAATTTCAAAATCAAATAAAGATATTCTCCAAGAAAACAGAAAAATGTATACAGATGCTCTTAAAAAAATCCAAAATACGGAAGAAAAAAATATGGAAGAAATACGACCTATTCTAAATGAAATGACTGAGAACACGCAAAAATTAGAAAATAATATATGTGATCCTCATTTATCATCTAGAATATTTTATCGTAATTGGAGAAATAGTGCTATTCCTAATAATACGGAATTTAATAACTTAAATGGATTATTAGGTATGCCTTTTATAACCGGACTGTCTTCTGTTAATAATTCGATTAATAAAAATACCAATATTTAATATAAAGAGTTTTTATTTAAATATTATTTTTGTCTATTAACTTAATGAGGGTAATAATCAAAAATGACTATGAAGCAATTTCATATTGGGTAGCAGTATATTTAAAACATAAAATAAATAAACATAATAAAAACGAGTTGAATAGACCTTTTGTTTTGGGTTTACCAACTGGTTCTACACCATTAGGAGTATATAAATATTTGATCAAATTTCATCAAAATGGATTTTTAAGTTTTAAAAATGTAGTAACATTTAATATGGACGAGTATATTGGGTTACAGCCGAATAATCCTCAAAGTTATCACTACTTTATGAATCATAATTTTTTTAATCATATTGATATACCTAAAGACAATATAAACATTCTTGACGGTATGGTAGATAATTTACAACAAGAATGTATTAATTATGAAAAAAAAATTAAAGAGTATGGAGGAATAGACATATTTTTAGCAGGAATAGGATCAGATGGTCATATTGCTTTCAATGAACCCGGTTCTTCACTTCAATCTCGAACTAGAATTAAAACTCTTTGTTTGGAAACTATTACTGATAACGCAAGATTTTTTGATTCCTTAAGTGAAGTACCTACTCAAGCATTAACAGTTGGTTTACAAACAGTTTTTTCAGCTAAGCAGGTTATTATTATGGCATCTGGGATAAACAAATCAGTTGCCATAAAAGAATGTTTAGAAGGACCTATTTCTTCACAATATACCTGCACAGTTTTTCAAAATCATCCTAAAACAATAGTTATATGCGATGAATTTGCTTCTCGAGAAATCAAACACAAAACTTATCTATATTATAAACATCTTCAACAAAATATAGATCTTTATGGTAGACCAATTAAAAATTATCTAAAAAAATATATTGATAAAAATGATAAAATTCTTATCACTAGTCCTCATCCTGATGATGATGTTATTGGTATGGGAGGAACAATGAGTTTAATATCTAATAAATCTAATGTTAAGATTTGTTATATGACAAATGGTTTAGGAGGGCTTAAAAATAATGATAATTTGGGTAATAATACTAGAATTAAAGAAGCAATATCATCTATTATGGTATTGGGTTATAAACTTAATCAATGTTTTGATGCCGAATTACCCTTTTATAATAATCCATCAAGAACAGTAAGTGATGAAGATATTAATAAAATGAATAATATTATCGAAAAATATGATCCACAACATATATTTATTTGTATAGATGAAGATCCTAAAAAAACACATACTAAATGTGCTAGTATACTTCAAAAATGTAAATTTAATAAAACTTTAAAAAAAATATGGCTATATCAAAGCGCTTGGGGTGATTGGAAAAATTCAACAATAACGCATGATGTAGGTATATTTATTGATAATAGCCATTTTAGTAAAAAATTATTAGCTATAGATATGCATATCAGTCAGTATCAACCGTTAGTAACAAAAAGTAAAAAAATTAATTCTTTTAAGGATATAGTTTTAAAACAAAACAAATCTGAATTGTATCCCGGTGATTATGAAGAAAAATTTAAAATTATAGATACACAAACGTTTAAAGAACTGAAATTTAAAATTTAATATAAATATTTAATCTTAATATCTTATATAAATGAAAAAAAACTTAGATATATATTTAGGAAATGAAAATAATATATTAGAATTTGAAAATACTTACACATTAGAACAAGAATATGCTGCTGGTATAATACAAAAATTTGTTAAAAAAATTTTTTCTGATAGTGAAGATGAATCGGATGATGTATCTAATATTACTAAAACAGTTATTTTAAATGATAGAGAATTATGTGATTTAGAATTGTTACTTAATGGGGGATTTTCACCTTTAGAAGGTTTTTTAAAACAAAATGATTATAATTCCGTATTGGATAACTTAAGATTAGAATCCGGAGAATTATGGCCCATGCCTATTGTGCTTGCTAAAAAGGATCAAGAGTTTAGTGAAGGAGAAACTATTCATTTATGTAATAATGAAAATTTACCTATTGCTAAAATGTTTTTAGAAAGTATTTACCAACCTGATTTAGATCATGAATGCCAATCTGTCTTTGGTTCGACAGATACTAACCACCCATATATCCAAATTATTAAAAATAGAGAAGGTTTAGTATATTTAGGTGGTAAGGTAGAAAAAGTTCATGGAGTCCCTCATTTTGATTTCGAAGAATTAAGATTAACGCCGTCACAAACAAAAGAATTTTTCAAAGAAAATGGATGGGATACAGTTGTCGGATTTCAAACAAGAAATCCTATGCATAAATCACATTATTTCTTGTCAAAATACGCCCTTGAACAAACAGGTGTAGAGGATGCTAAGGTATTAATTCACCCAGTAGTAGGTGTTACACAAAGTTGTGATATTGATTATCATACACGTGTAAGATGCTACAAAGAAATTATGAAAAAATATAAACCGAATACTGCTAAATTATCATTATTACCCCTTTCTATGAGAATGGCTGGCCCAAGAGAAGCTGTTTGGCATGCCTTAATTAGAAAAAATTACGGTTGCTCCCATTTTGTAGTGGGAAGAGATCACGCAGGCCCATCCTTTAAAAAAGAAAATGGTGAAGATTTTTTTGGACCATATGACGCTCAAGAACTATTAATGAAACATGCTGAAGAAATAGGTATAGGTGTTATTACATCTAAACTCATTGTTTATGCTACACCTAAACAACAAAATTATGGATTTTGTGGTTACAATACTACTCAAAAAGGTATCTACTCACCAATAGACGCTTTAGACAAGGAAAAATATGATATTCATACTATTTCTGGCACCCAGCAAAGAAAAATGTTAAGAGACGGAGATCCTATTCCTGAATGGTTTTCTTTTCCAGAAGTTGTTGCAGAATTAACAAAAGGTTTTGTTTCCAAAAACAGAAAAGGAGTAAGTATTTACTTAGTAGGTTTATCTGGAAGTGGTAAAACAACAATTGCCAAAGCTCTTCATTCCAAATTACTAGAATTGGAATCTTACAGAAAAATTACATTGCTAGACGGTGATGTGATTAGACAGAATTTATCTAAGGGGTTAAAATTTACTCGCGAAGACCGTTCCACTAATGTAAGAAGAATAGGATACGTAGCAAGTGAAGTTGTTAAGCATGGAGGTATCGCATTAAGTGCGAATATTGCACCTTATCAAGACGATAGAGATTTCAACAGAGAATTAATTGAAGCTCACGGTAAATACATAGAAATTTTTGTCAATACATCACTTGAAGAATGTGAAAGAAGGGATGTTAAAGGATTATATAAAAAAGCTAGACAGGGTATCATCCCTCAATTTACAGGAATAAGTGATCCTTTTGAAGAACCTAAAAATCCTGAAATAGTCTTAGACGGTGATTCAAATGTTTCACTTACGGAAAATGTAAATACTATAATTAGTTATTTACAACAAGAAGGATTAATGTAATTGGAATATCTATAAAAATTAAAAGTTTATAATACTATTAATTTCTATAATTTAGTCATTTTTTCCCATACATACAAAATATGGATTAAGTAAATTTTCTTTATTATAGGTTACTTCCTTATCATTTTCGTATTGGAATATTTTTCCTCCAGCATAAATTAATACCGCATGAGAAGCACATGTGTCCCATTCACTGGTTGGAGCAATTCTGGGATATATGTCAGCTTCACCTTCTGCTACTCTTAATAATTTAATACTACTTCCAGCGCTTTTTAAAACAGGTTTTTTAAATTGCTTAACATATCTTTCAGTGCTATCATTCATATGTGAACTCGAACATACTAATCGTAGATTTTCATCGGAAAGATTAAATCTTGATACGGATATTTTATTTGATATATTACTTTCCGTATCTAATTTAAATGAGCCAAAACCTTTACATCCATGATATATCAAATGTTCAACAGGAATTCCTACTACTCCCAACACAGGCGATCCTTTATAGCATAAACCTATATTAACTGTAAATTGACCATTTTTTTTTATAAATTCCTTTGTACCATCAATAGGATCTACTAACCATACCCAATCATATTTATGTCTTTCATCAAAAGACAGATTTTTATTTTCTTCACTGATGATTAAAATATCTTGTTTATATTGCTTACTTAGTAACTTTAATTGATTACATATATATTTATTAACTTTTAAATCAGCTATTGTTAATGGTGAATGATCTTGTTTATAAGTTATTTCTGTCCCATCTTGTAAATATTTATTATAAATATCTAAAGCTATTTTATTACTATGTTCACAAATTTTGACTACATTTTTTTCTGCCTTAGCGTCTTCGCTTCAATATATAATTATGGGTAATATAAAATATGATTTTATGTTAATATTTTTAATTTTATCAGGTATCAGTTCAAAGTTAGGATTATCTTATGCTAAATTGATTAATAATAAATGTTCTTCAACTTGGCCTATGATATTATTACTAGGAATAGTTATTTTAATTGCCGGTATTTTAATTGCGGCAACTAAATAATTAACTTATTCTAATTTAATACACTTATCTATGATAAGGTTTAATAAATTTATTAATATCAATACTAGTGTATTGAGAAATGTTATAACAAAAGATTGCCAATTTATAGGTAATATAGATTTAGCTATTCAGAAAGGTGATCCGATTATTACGGAGATGTTTATAGAAAAGGAATACAGAAAAAATGGTTATGGAACAAAATTATTAAACAATACAGAAGAGGAACTTTTTAAGTTGGGAGCCAGTAATGTTCATTTAAATTTATGGTCGCTAGATAGATGTTACTTTAATTTTTACGATTTCTACCATAAGCGTGGT
>JACLAC010008337.1_pt1 | contig 14092 bp, 13 predicted proteins | sample 8027881 | NCBI WGS metagenome assembly JACLAC01 (sample SAMN15725517, study PRJNA655200) | protist metagenome | isolation source: fluorescence activated cell sorting (FACS) single amplified genomes of... | place: Spain: Blaines Bay Microbial Observatory, Mediterranean Sea | collected 2016-01-19 | reverse complement strand
GGTCATACATGAAGGTAACAAATCAACAGACTTTAAATCATCTATCTACAGTCAAGACAATTGGTTTAGCAATTATGATGTCGTTGTCCACAATGAATGCTTTGCGAAAGTCATGGATCATGAATGGACAGAGAAAGTTTCTAAAGCCCACTTAGAAGGTGTTCCATCTGTTGTCATACATTGTGCCATGCACACCTACAGAGATGCAACACATGATGAATGGAGAAAATTGTTAGGAGTTACCTCAAAACATCACGAGCATAAATCACGTAAAATTGTCAAAAACAACATGCCCCAACATCCTATTATGAAAGACTTTCCTGAGGTTTGGACTTCGCCTATAGATGAACTGTATTTAATTGAAAAAGTTTGGCCAAACACACAAGTGTTAGCCACAGGAGTAAGTGATCGCAAAGGAACAGAAGGTGCAAAGCACCCTGCTTTCTGGACAAATCAATACGGAAAATCTAAAGTCTTTGGAACAACCTTTGGGCACTCAAATGAAACGTTTGAAGATCCAGTTTTTATCAAAACGGTTGGGCGAGGCATGCTATGGGCCTGTAATAAATTAGATCAAGATGGCAATATTTCTACAGAACTAAAGCCTTCAGTCAAAAAGAAAAATAAGAAGAAATAAAAGAAACTAGATTCGGTCCTTATCATTTTTGAGGACCGAATCTAGTTTAACTCATCATATTTCTAATAGCGGGAGCAATAAAAGCCTTCACTTCAGGCACCTCTGTTTTCAATAATTCTTCAAAAGTTCCCCTAAATATTAAACGCCCTTTAAATAACATAACTATTTGATCTGCGACAAATAGAGCACTTTGCATATCGTGTGTTACAACAATAGACGTGACGGCATGAGAGTTTTTAGTTTGAACGATGAGCTCATTGATTTTTTGAGAATTAATAGGATCCAACCCTGTCGTTGGCTCATCATAAAGCAACACTTCTGGAGACATCGATAAAGCTCTAGCTAATGAAACTCGCTTTTGCATTCCACCAGATATTTGAGAAGGAAACTTCTCTTCAATTCCCTCTAAACCAACATTATGTAAACATCGTTTAACAACTTCATCTACTTCTGCTTCTTTTTTCTTAGTATGTTCCCTTATAGGAAAAGCAACATTCTCTTTAATATTTAAAGAATCAAATAAAGCCCCTCCTTGGAAGACATAACCAAAACGTTGTCTAGCTAAATCTTTTTCTTTCGTGTTATACTCTTTCCACTCTTTACCATCGAATAAAACCTTGCCTTGATCAGCTTCATACAAACCAATCATGAGTTTCATCGTGACACTTTTTCCGGTGCCACTTCCCCCAATAATAACAAGCGTTTCACCTTTCTTTACATCGAGATCAACACCTTGAATAATCTTTTGAGTTCCAAAACCCTTATGAACGCCTTGAAGTGAGATAAATGGTTTTATTCCCTCCTCAGCCAATGGGACTCCAATAAGAATTCCACACTTCGATTATCACCAGACTCATAAAAAAGTTGACTAAAATAATGGCAATAAATGAGTAAACAACGGCCTGCATAATAGATTTACCAACTCCAGAAGCACCACCTCTCGAATAATAGCCTTTAAAACAACAAATCACCGCTATCAAAATACCAAAAACAAAGGCTTTAGATAATCCTGCAAAAACATCAAAAGCTTCAAAATAATGTCTAGTCTGTTGCATATAGTAAGATTCATTTATTCCAAATAAATAAACCCCGATCATATATCCCCCTAGAATACCAATCACATCTGATAATACAGTTAAGGCTGGCAACATTAAGGCACAAACCAATGTCCTAGGAATAATCAAAGTCTTGATTGGGTTAATACCAAAACAATTAAATGCATCTATTTGTTCCGTCACTCTCATAGAACCCAATTCTGCTGTCATAGCAGAACCAACTCGACATAACATCATCAAAGCAGTCATAATAGGCCCTAACTGACTTACCATCGGCACGGCTATAAAAGGGCCCACCAAACTTTCGATTCCCAACTTTGAAAATTGCTGATAAGTCATGACAGCCAAAACCATGCCAACAAAGCCACCTACCACAACAATGATAGGTATCGATTTTATTCCAATTTCAACAAATTGCTTATAAAAAAAGTTGAAGCGAGCATAAGGAGGGACTAAATGTCTAATAATATCATGAAGAAAGCCCAAAAATAAACGGGCTGATTCAAGTTTATCAGTGAGAAAGTTCATTTAGTTCTTTCTACAGGACACCTTTTGTACTTGGCAAATCGTCTTGTGTGATCTCTAGTGCTCTTCTCAGCGCAACCGCTGTACCCTTAAACATAGCTTCAATTATATGATGTGGGTTCTTTCCACGCACTAAATTTAAATGCAGGTTAAAACGCCCATTGAAACTAAGGGCATAAAAGAAATCGTGAATCAAGTGAATACCTAAACCAGTTTCAGAATCGATAATATTATCAGGAATGTCAAAAACCATGAAACCACGACCACAAAAATCGACAGCAACATCCATCAACGTCTCGTCCATCGGAATGGTAGCATGACCAAAACGTTCAATTCCTCTTTTATCTCCACCAGCCTGAAGCAGCGCATCTCCCAAAACAATCCCAACATCTTCCACTAAATGATGAGGCCCAGTATTATCGCCTTTCGCTTTAACTTCTAGGTCAAAACGAGAGTGCTTAGAAAAACTTTCGAGCATATGGTCAAAAAAACCATGACCCGTTTCAATTTTTTCTTGATTACCTTTTTGATCGAGATTCAGGTGCATCTGAATCTGAGTTTCTTTAGTTTTTCTTTCTAAATCAATAGAACGCATTTCTTATCTTATCCTTTAAATCTTGATTCAGCTGAACGGGCATGCCCTTCTAAATTTTCTTCTCTGGCCATCACGGTTAAGGATGCCAAATCTTCTTTCATAGCCTCTGAAGTATAGTGAAGCAATGAACTACTTTTTAAAAAACTATACACTGTTATACCACTCGCAAATCGTGCTGCGCCACAAGTAGGTAAAGTATGAGAAGGCCCTGCTGTATAATCACCTGCCACTTCAGGAGTGTGATAACCACAAAATATAGCTCCTGCATGAGATAACTTTGGAATGAGAGCTTTAGGGTCAGCCACCGCTAACTCCAAATGTTCTGGAGCAAAATGATCACTTAGTTCACATGCTTCATCTAAATCTTTTACTAAGCACAATGCACCAAATGTTTTCAAACTCTCGCGCGCGATCGTTTCTTTTGGCAATTCACTCAACTGTTTTTCCAGTTCTACTTCAACTTCTTGAATTTGAGACTCACTTGGTGAAAATAAAACACTTGATGCCATAGGGTCATGTTCTGCCTGAGCGATTAAATCAGCGGCAATCACACTTGGTTGAGCTCCCTCATCTGATATTATTGCAATTTCGCTAGGCCCTGCCATCATATCAATATCAATTTTTCCATAAAGCTGTCTCTTGGCTTCCTGAACAAAAGCATTGCCAGGACCTATTATTTTATGACAAGCAGGACAACTCTCTGTCCCCAATGCCATCGCAGCGATACCCTGCGCTCCACCAGCACGGTAAACATGCGTTACTCCCGCTAATTCACAAGCCCTCAATAAGGCTGGGTGTACTTTTCCACCTTTTCCACTGGGAGTCGACACAACCATTTTTTTTACACCTGCTACCTTAGCAGGCAGTAAATTCATTAGAACAGTACTAATCAAGGGTGTAGAAGCACCTAAGCCTCCTGGTACGTAAGCACCTATACTCTCAATGGCAGTGAACCTATATCCCAGTTCTCGTCCAGTTTCCTCACTAAACCATGCAGAAGGTTTAGGCATCATAGCTTTTGCGTAAGCTTCAATTCTTTTACACATTAATTGCAGGCTTGCTTCAAGCTCGGGTGATATCTCAGCTCTCGCTATCTCAAACTCTTCAGATGAAACTCGTAATTTTTGAGGGTCAACCTCGACCTTATCAATCAACTCTAAGCATTCAGAAACAGCCTTATCACCACTTACCTTAACCCGAGAAATAATTTCAGATACAATTTCTGGAATGGTTTGCTCTTTACAAAACGTGTTAAAGCGTTTAGACCCCGAGCCTAAATCAACATCTAATCGATTTAAAATTCGGTCTAATTGTGGGAGTATTTCCCTTTTACTTTTTAAACTAGCTACTAGTGACACGAGCAAAAGAGTTCATGAAAATCCTCGAAATAAGTCCTAGGATCAGCACTTTCTCTATCAAATTGACGGGTGATATCCTTCCCCAAGCCTTTAATACCACCAAATTCTGACTTAAAAAAGTCTGGAATAACCGTGTTTAAAGCAACAAAACTACGCTTTTCTTGCGCACCAAACCTTTGCACTTCGTCCTGTAGACATGTTGTACATGAAGCACAACCAGCTATGAAAGGCAAAATAAGGATCAATAGTAGTTTTCTCATACCGATCATCCTAAAACTCTACTCCTCACGTCAAAAACCAATTTCCATCCTTTCTAAAAGTTTTTTATAAACCTTACATAGATTTCATATAATGAGTCTATGATACCCTAGTTAAATAATTACAAACGATCTACCTTGCCTCTTCATTTGACCTCAACAATTTTAGGACCCAATGCAAAAAGCGAGCAGCCTGATTTAGCTATTCTATTTGCTCTAGAAAAAAAATATCTAAACCATCAAAAAGAAATATGTCAGATATTTTCTAAATTTTATACTAAAAAGACTATTATCTTCTCCTTCATTAACTCACCTAACGTCAATGAAAAAACACCCCTTAACACACTTATCAACGATAAAATTTTAGAGCTCTCTAAACAATCAAAGTACCTACTTTTTTGTGATCATGTCCCTAATCTAAATGAATGGAAGCTTAAAACATGGTTACAAAAAGATAAAATCCCCTCAAATAAAGTTTTCTTTTCCACCTCTAAATCAAAGAGCGATACTCAATGTAACTTACTTTTTGCAGCAACTGACACCTGGAAGAAGATAGGTGGTTTTTCACCTTACCACTTCTTACCTCAAACAACTTATCAAGACTTTTTAAGTCGTGCTAAGTTGCTTGAGATTTTTGTTGTAGAAAAAGAAATTAAAGGTTCTAACAAACAACAATCTGCTTACTTCGAGAAGCCTTATTCTTCCTTGATTTCAAAAGAAATAGAATTCAAGTTCTACAATTCACCTCACTACCAAAACCACCTTATAAAGAAAAAACCTGATTTTGTTGTCATAGGGGCACAAAAATGCGGATCTTCCTCAATCATCACTCATCTACAACAACACCCTGAAGTCTTTGTCCCCATGATCAAAGAAAATGACAATATACTAAGAAGAGAAATAAACTTCTTTAACTCCAAAAAATATGAAGATCGGGGTATGAATTGGTATACCAGCCTTTTTTATCATCCACACAAAAAATATGCTTGTGAGAAATCTAATAAATATTTCCATTTGAATAGTTCCCATGAAAAGCTACATAGAGAACTTCCAAATGCAAAACTTATCTTAACTCTTAGAGAACCTGTTAAACGCGCTTACTCTGCTTTACAGCATAGTAGAAGACAAAAGAAAGCATGGGGTGCGTCAAAACTTCAAGACCATTCATCGAAAGAAGCTTTTGATTTACTCTCTAAAGATTTTTTAGACACTACGTTTATAAAATTCGGAATGTATATCAACCAACTGGAGAACCTGCTTAAATATTATCCAAGAGACCAAATCAAAATTCTCATCATTGATCAATTTAAAACCCAACATGATAAGATTTACAAAGACCTTTATGACTTCCTAGGTATTGACTCATCCGTTAAAGCAGCACATGAGATGGAGCATGTAGGTAACTATAAAGACGAAAGATCTCAAGAATCCATAAATCGACTCAAGGGCTTTTACCAACCCTATAATGAGAGGCTTTTTAAATTACTCGGCTACCGTATACCGGAATGGGACTAGCCCTTCCAGGTTAATAGCTTAGCCAAACCTTCCTTACCTTTTGCTTTATAAGCATTTAAACCCGCTGTTCCAATGATAGCCATATCAACTTTCCCTACTAGGTAATCAAGGTCCTCATGAGATTTAACGCCAAAACCTAAAGCAATTGGTAAATCTGTCGTCGACTTTACGGTCTCTAAGTAGGTCCCCAAATCTAAATCAAAGCTTGTAGATAAACCCGTCACACCTTTTCGAGCAACACAATAAACAAAACCTTTTGAATGTTTTGTCACCTCAGCAATTCTTTTGGCCGAGGCATTTGGAGTGACAATAAGAACAGGGCTTAATTCGTATTTTTCAGCATAACTAAAAAACTTTTTAGACTCTTCAATTGGCAGATCAGGCACAATCATTCCTTTTGCCCCTACCTCCGCTAAACGCTGACAAAACTTCTCTTCTCCCATCGCAAAAACGGTATTGTAATAGCCCATCATTAAAAAAGGGATATCAAAAGCTTTCGTCGCCTTTTCCATAAATTCAAAACAAGCGCTCACAGTGATACCATTATCTAAAGCTGCTTGATTGGCCTGAACAAATAATGGACCATCTGCAACAGGTTCACTAAAAGGAAACTGCAGCTCAATGGTATCTGCACCTGCAGCAGCCATGGTTTCTAACATGATCCAATTGTCTTCTAAGCTGGGATAGCCAATGACAAGGTGGTTCATCATCAACAAAGGCTTCTTCTCTTTTTTTGCTTTTAAGATATCTTTAAGCATTTTGAGTCTCCACTTTTGATTTCAAAAAATCTAACCACTTTTCATCACCGAGCGCATCGGCAATCGTAAAAATATCTTTATCGCCTCGGCCAGACATGCTGATTAAAATCACTTCGTCTTTTGACATCGTTGATGCCTCACGGTAAGCACCAGCAAAAGCATGAGAGCTTTCTAAAGCGGGAATCAAGCCTTCTTTTCTCATTGTTAACTTCAAAGTTTCTCTAACTTCGTCGTCCGTTGCGGCCTCAAATCTAACTCGTCCTGTATCATGTAAATGTGCCAAAATGGGACTGATGCCAACATAATCCAACCCTGCAGCTACAGAGTGAGTATCCTTCATCTGACCATCTTCATCTTGTAAAAAATAAGTTTTATAGCCCGATACACCAATCTTTGCTTTTCCACTAGCAATTCTCGAAGCATGCTCATCGCCTTCTAATCCTTTTCCACCAGCTTCTACACCGATTAAATCAACTTTATCCTCTAAGAAACCTTGATAAATCCCCATTGCATTTGACCCACCACCAACGCAAGCAAAAACTCTATCTGGTAATCGACCTAAACGCTCTTGCATTTGCTCTCTAGCTTCTTTACCAATGATAGATTGGAAGTAACTCACTATTTCAGGAAAAGGGTGTGGTCCACATGTTGTGCCCAAGCAATAGTGAGTGTCATCCATACTAGATGCCCAATCGCGCATGGTTTCATTAATCGCATCTTTTAAAGTTTGAGTGCCACTTTTTACAGCCTCTACTTCAGCACCCATTCTCTCCATCCAGAAAACATTGGGGCGTTGCCTCTCAACATCTTCAGCCCCCATATAAATTTTACATTTCAAGCCCATTCGGGCAGCCATGGTTGCTGTAGCGACACCATGCTGACCAGCACCCGTTTCTGCTATCACTCTACTCTTATTCATGTGACGCATCATCAAGCCTTGCCCCATCACATTGTTTAGCTTGTGAGCTCCAGTGTGATTTAAATCTTCACGTTTCACATAAATTTGAGCTCCACCTAAATGCTCTGAAATATTTTTTAGATAGGTAATGGGAGTTCTTCTACACGAATACTCTTCCATCAAATCGACATAACTTTGCCAAAAGCTTGGATCGTCTTTTAATTTATAAAAAGTGTCGCATAACTCTTCTAAACAGCCTCGAAAAATCTCAGGTATAAAAGCTCCACCGAAGTCGCCGTAATACCCATCCCTTTTAGAAAATAAGTCCATTTTTCCTTACATTTAATGTTCGCGAATGTTAAATTGCGAATGACTTACACAAGAAAACGAAAAAAGCTTTAAACCCAAGCAACTTATTTTAACTCATCCATTATTTGACTTATTTCAAGATTTGCTCATTTCTACTATTGAGCTCTTCTCCTTGAAAATTAAAATAAGCTCAGAAATCGACTCGGAAAAAGAATGATTCAAGAAGAAATACGTCCTACGCTTAACCAGCTTATCGTTCGCTTACAGACTTTAAAGGAGAGTCTTTGACTTAGACACTAAACGTCAGGTCATAAAGCAATATGAAGAAGAGATGAACGGTACCAATTTTTGGGATAATCCAGAAATTGCCAACGCGACCTTAAAAAAATTAAAAACTCTCAAAGAAGTCGTGGTTCCATGGGACAAAACCCACTCTGCCATTCAAGACAACCTAGACATGCTAGAACTCTCTGAAATGGAAGAGGACAAAGAGATGCTAGGTGAGGTCGCCATTTCTGCAGAAGCTTTGGTGGAAGAAGTCGAAAATTTAGATACGAAAAGTTTACTTCGTGGTGAGTACGATGACTCTAATGTCTTTTTAAGTATTCACGCAGGAGCAGGCGGTACAGAATCTTGTGATTGGGCTCAAATGCTTTATCGTATGTACGATCGCTTTTTCGAAAAGTTCGACTATAAAGCTTCCGCCATGAGTGTTTTACCTGGAGATGGAGCGGGAATCAAAGGCATCACCTTAAAAGTAGAAGGACCCTTTGCTTATGGCTACCTACGATCTGAAATAGGCGTTCATCGTCTGGTCAGAATCAGCCCATTTGATAGTCAGAAAAGAAGACACACAAGCTTTGCGAGCGTGGATGTTATCCCAGATATGGACGAGGATATTGATATTGACATCAACCCTAAAGATATCAGAGTTGATACTTACCGTGCAAGTGGAGCAGGTGGGCAGCACGTTAACAAAACAGATTCAGCTGTCAGAATTACACACCTAGAAACCAATATCGTTGTTCAGTGCCAGAGTGAACGTTCACAGATCTCAAATCGCGCCACATGTATGAAAATGCTGAAAGCAAAACTTTGGCAACACGAAGAAGTTAAGCGCCAAGAAGAGATATCATCGCTAACCGGGCAAAAAACAAGTATTAGCTGGGGGTCACAAATTCGAAGTTATGTTTTGCAACCTTATCAAATGATCAAAGATCACCGCACAGACCACGAGGTCGGCAACATTCAATCTGTTTTAGATGGCGACATCTTTTCGTTTTTGAAAAAATATTTACAGTGGAGCGTAAAAGCAAATGAGCAAAAAAGTAATGAAGTATAGTTCTAAATTGGGAATGCGTTGGTTTGCCGTACTTGGCTTAAGCATGAGCATGCTGATCGCTGAAGAACAAGCAGACCCACAAAACGTTTTAGATGCTCTAAATATGCGTCAGGATATTGAAGCTCAACTAAAAAAGATGACAAGCTGGGAAGATGAATTACTCCTGCAATTTAAAGTAAAGAAAACAATGAATTCTTTACTAAAAGACGACACTCTGTCAAAAAGAGCTCGTCTAGCTTTACTCGACTTCAATCAAACCACTATGCTTCCTAAAGAAGGTTTTGACCAAGATAAATTTGGCGAACACCTTTTTAACACACTCAGCTCATCTTCTCCATCCCTTCAAAAACGCAGTATTGAAATTCTTATAAATTTAGATGGGTTAAAGAGCGCTGCTCTAATATCCAAATTAGAGAAACTCATCACTGAAATATTTACCGATGCTTCAGCTGATGAAGAAGATCAAAAGTACCCTACTGCTCTTCATGCCATTGCGCTGAAATCTTTAAATGTCTCTAAAGCTAGTAGTAAACAGGTAAATAGCATAGAGGACCTTCTCAAGAAAGCTGATACTCTCAGTCCCTCAACTCGAATTGCTCTATTCCAAGTTATAGGGTACTTATTTGAAGCTAAACCTTCAGGGCTTTCTAGGTCCGCGAAAGCAGACTTGGGCAAACTTGTCTCCACGCTCATACAAAACCACCCGGGTACTTTAGCCGTCGGTGCAAGTGAAGGAGAAGTAGAAGAGTTAGCAGCATTATTATTTAGTATTCAACACATGATCTCCGATAAAGACCTTAGCTCTCTTGTCGCAAAGCTACACCCCACCCTTTTAAAGCTTTTAGCTCAACCTATTCCAAGTATTGCAAAAGCCAGTGGCGACTCTCTTATCTCGCTTCAAAAAAGCGACAATAGAACTAAAGTTAAATCCACGATTGGCGCTTTATTTCTAAGCCAATTAAGTGCAACGATGAAGACGAAAGCCCCTACGAATGAAAAAGCAGTATATTTAAGCAAAAGCTTAGCAAACTTAGTGGGTTATTTTCTTGAATCAGAAGAAAAAGAAGAACTTGCTCAAATAGCTCCGATTCTAAAAGCACTAGGCCCTTTGAGCTTCTACCCAATTGACGAAGCAGTTAGGTTGGCCATTTTAGATGCCTTTTTCACCATTGAGCCACGTCACCTTGAAGATAAAAAACTACTTAGTACAGAAACCAAAGCTTTTCTAGGTGCTTTCTTTAAGCAGTCCGTTGCATTTCTATTAGACCCTAAAAAACAAGCCGAAAAACCAGCTTTTACTGACTACCTGTCTAAAGTTTTATACGAAATCACAGGAAAAGACCTTGGTAAAGATGGGAAGCAGTGGGGAGAATGGCTACGCAAAGATGGTAAAGAGTTATTTAACTGAGCTCCATCAAAGACATTTTAGGATCTCAAACTTTACTCCCTAGCTTAGCTTGCTTAAAAAAGCTAAAAGAGGAAAGAAAAGAACGATTTCATATTGGCGATAAAGCTTGGGTTAAAGCACGTAACTTTGCTTATGAACAAGCTTACACGACTCATGGTGTATCTGAATTTCATTACCGCTATTTTGCACGTCTCCAGTTTCTCCATTTGTACCAACGCAAATGGAGTATTTCGTTCAAAGGTCTAGAAAATATCCCAAAAGAGAAGCCAGTCTTATTTGTTATGAAACATCGAGGCTTCGCAGATATCAGTTTACACGGCATGGGTAACCTTTGGGCTACGTCAGGTCTTTCTACCGACCTTCCATCTGACCTTCTATGGCAAGATAAAGAAGCTCTACTAGACATTGTTAGCCAAGGTGAGCTTTGTCGCTTTATCATGAAAGACGAACTTCTCAATTTACCCTTAGGCTTACACCTCGTTCTAAATGGAGGCATACCCGTCCCTCAAGACTTAGAAACAAAAGCAAAAAATACAGAAGGTTTTGATCCCGAAGATCCAAAAGTTTTAGCTCGTCAAAAAGAATTTACTTCTTGGTTTAATTTCAAAGACAGTTTCAGAGAAATTCTTCAAACGTTAAAAAACAATGGCTCTATCATGATTTACGGTGAAGCCACTAGAGTACATGGTGACAAAATGGGGCACTTAAGCTTGAAGCTCATTAAAAAACTGTCTCGTGGCGTCACAGTGATTCCCGTCGGCTCAGTATTTAAAGACCAACATATGTCCATTAATTATGGAACTCCTACAGAATTAGATGACCTACGCTGTGCCATAGCAGACCTTTCAGAAATTCACAAAAGTCAATTTATAGATTAACATGAACCACACTGAAAACCCTCTTTTAGAAGAGGTGTTAAATTATAGTATAGAAGATAAAAAAAAGACCCTTCAGCAGTGGAATGATGCATATCGCACTGGAGAAGCCCTAGTCGATGACATCACGTTCGATACTCTCTTAGAATCTTTACCTGAAGATGATCAACTTAAAAGTAAAGTTGGTTTTGAAGTCCATGATCAAAGAAAGACAGAACTCCCCCTACCTATGTACTCCATGGATAAAGTAAAAAGTCATGAAGAAATTTTAAAATGGATGGAGTCGAAAGACATACCCGAAGATGAAACAGTCGTCATTACACCTAAATATGATGGACTATCCTTTTTACTTCAACCTTCGACAGGCAAAGCTTATACTCGAGGCAATGGTAAATTTGGACAACGTAGCAATGAACATTACTTAAAATTATCCACAGATAAAAACTATTCACCACCTCAAAAATTAAAGGAACGCCACCTAATAGGTGAGGTCATTATGCCTCGCCGTACCTTTTCAGACAAGTATGCAGAACAATACAAAAACCCTAGGAATTTAGTAGCTGGATTATTCAATCAAAAAGAACCCGATGACATGCTACAGGATGTTAACTTTATTGCCTATGGCATTGGTGAAGAGAACGAGTCTAAAGCTGACTCCCTTAAGCTTATTGATCAATTCAATGTTATATCTCTGCCATCTCATTTTTGTAAACTTCAAGAATTAAATGATGAGTTCCTAATAGAACTTTTCGAAAAATGGAACACCGACTACGAAATTGATGGTCTTATTATAGAAGTAGAACGACGTGAACTCAGGCTAAGTCTTGGACGTGAAAAAAACTCGAACCCTGCCTATAGCCGTGCATGGAAAGGTTTTCAAGCCCAAAGTGCTGAAACTTCTATTCAGGACATCACCTTTCAAGTTTCTAAAGACGGAAGGCTTGCAGCCGTTGCTCACATAGAACCGGTTTCATTAGATGGCGTCACCGTCAGTAATGTTACGCTATATAATGCAGGCATGATGAAAGAGAAAGGCTGGGGCATTGGAGCCCAAGTTAAAATAATTCGTTCAGGCATGGTGATTCCTAAAATAATTGAAACACTTCAACCAGTCGAACCTACTTTACCTTCGACCTGTCCTTCCTGCAACACACCTGTTTCGTGGGATGAAAATCAGATACATCTTATGTGTAGCAATAAAAATAATTGCCGCTCCATACAAGTACAAAGTATGGTATCCTTTTTCAAAGTTATGGAAATTGAAGAAGTCGGAGAAAAACTTGTCGAACAATTATATGATAGTGGGTTCAAAAATATCGAAACCATCCTCAAAATGACTCAGGAAGACTTTTTGAATCAAGATCGTTTTGCTGAAAAAAAGGCTATTCTAGTTCACGACAGTATTCATTCTAAATGCAAAAATGTTCCTCTAGAAAAAATTCAACATGCTAGTGGCTGTTTCTTTGGACTGGGAACGAAAAAACTTATTTTATTAAATGCCTACCGTGACCCTCAACAACAACCAAGCATAGAAGAAATCTCTAATATTGATGGTTACTCAGAAATCAGCGCCAAGGCTTACCTAAGTGGCATTCATCATTTCTGGGCATTTCTAGACACACTACCTATAACCCTTCTTCCTTATCAAGAAGCTCTATCTGAAGATGGCCCTATGACAGGAATGCGGCTTTGTTTTACAGGCTTTAGGGATAAAGACCTCGAACAAAAAGTGACTCAAGCTGGCGGAAAAATTGTATCTGGAGTAAATGGCAAAACCACGCACTTAGTTGCAAAAGATATCACCGGTAAATCTTCTAAACTTAAAAAAGCTAGTGATTTGGGTATGACTTTATGGAATAAAGAGTCTCTCGAGAACTATCTCTCAGAGTTACCTTAATGAAAGGCTCTATACTTTAAAGTTTGTTAAAAAGTCTTTAATTTCATCACGTACCCTACGGTAGTGATCTAATGCCTCTTCTTCTGTTTTAGCCGTTTTTGCCAATCGCGGTGGATCATCAAAGCCATGATGAATCACCTTTGCATCTCCATTAAATACAGGACAAGACTCATGTGCATTTGCACAAACAGTCACCACAACATCAAACTCTACATCTAACTCTGATAATAGTTGAGACTCATGTCCTGAAATATCGACACCAGCTTCAGACATAACTTTTAAAGCATTTGGGTTCAATCCATGTTTTTCAAGACCGGCTGAATAAACCTCGAACTCATCACCTCGCAAATGCCTAGCCCAGCCCTCTGCCATTTGAGAACGGCAAGAATTTCCTGTGCACAAAAATAGTATTTTAGTTTTCATACCGGCATTTAATGAACGAAAAGACTCCTTCAACTTAAGCTTTCGTTAGAATTTTATGAAGCTCTCTTCTTCTGGTTCGCCAATAACATATTTCCAGGATCGCTAGATTCTTTCATGTAGGAGTTTAAGGTTGTCATATACAGCTTTATTTTTGCTTTCTTGGTATTCGCAGGCCTAACCATTCTCGCCATTCTATATTTAGGGTCAAAAACACTTTTATAATAGATATCAATTTGTATT
>JACLAC010011646.1_pt1 | contig 14098 bp, 5 predicted proteins | sample 8027881 | NCBI WGS metagenome assembly JACLAC01 (sample SAMN15725517, study PRJNA655200) | protist metagenome | isolation source: fluorescence activated cell sorting (FACS) single amplified genomes of... | place: Spain: Blaines Bay Microbial Observatory, Mediterranean Sea | collected 2016-01-19 | reverse complement strand
CTGCCAAACATTGAGTTTATGAAAGCATATGGGACAGAGTATAAGCGCGACGATCGTGTTCTGAAAGCGAAATGACCCACTGGCTTTGTTTTCCACGATTGAGGCGCAAAAAGAGCTCCTAGAACTTTTTCTATATGCCAGAGGCCAGAACGCTTATGAGTAAAGAATATCCGTTTTTGATCTATTCAAATTTATGCAAATGGATGTTCTTGAACCATACTTTCATGGGTTTACCTGCGTGAAGCTGCATACCGATAAGGCCTTTGGTCAATCTTTTAGGATGACCATCAGATATATCAACGGTTACATCTCCATTGATCTTATGAATCATACGATTGTCTTTACAGATGACTTCATAAGTTTGCCATTTGGTGACATCGATCTTTTCCGGTGGTGTTGTTTTGCCCGTCACACGAACATTTTGATCAGCGTCGACTTCAACTTTTTGACCACGCTTAGCGATGATGCCACGTTCACCGAGCCCCTCACCATAGAGCATAGCAGTGTACGCAGGTTTAGGGTGCATGTCCACCTGATAACCACTCAGGCGATAATCACTTTCTTTTTTCCAGAAGGCACGATACATCATACCCGAGTTATTACCCTCAAATTTCCCCTCCCATTTGAGGTGGAAATCTTTAACTTCTCCGTCCCACACCAGAAAGGAGTTAGCTCTGAGCTTATGGTCATGTGTACTTCCACAAATCAAACCATCTTGAACTTTCCACAGCTTGGGGTCACCTTTCCATCCCGATAGACTTTTGCCATCAAAGATACTGACCCTTGGGCCTTCTAGATCAGGAGCCTTTTTAAAATACTGGTGACCGGGATCATCTGCTGAGAAGATGTAAGCGATGAGGTCGCTGAGCTCATCGGCGCTGAGAGCATTGACTAGGGCAGGTGGCATGGGAGAAACGTGCCATTTCTTTTCAGTTAGGATATCAGCAACGTTGATCTCAGCAGAGTATTCTGATGAATAGGGGTTTGTCATGAGGTGAAGCAACCCATCTTCTTCAGTCCCTTTACGTCCGACGACTTGAGAACCATCTTTCATATTAAAGACTTTACTACCGTATTGATCCGAGATGACTTTTGAAGGCTCAATGATATTCTCTAACATGTCCTCAAGTGTGTAGCGACTTGATGAACCCGTCAGATCAGGACCAATGCCGCTTCCAGCGCCTGCAAAACGGTGACAACTAGCGCAAGCTGCAGCGTGATAAAGGTTTTTTCCAACCTTAAAGTTACGCCCTTTGAGCTTGTCTTTCACTGCAGCATGGGCCGTTTCAACGGTCCATCTTTGGCCAGGTCCCTGCGGAGGAGTGATGGCTCTTGGTTTGATGAGAGACTTGCTTGAGATCTTATCGTATTTGCGTTTTTTTGCGGCATCGGTGATGTTCCCAAGAGCTTCTTTTCGTGAGTTCTCGAGGAAAATTGAGAAACTATTGCCACCTCGCCAGATTTTGGCCCTTGGAAACCATGAAAAGTATGTCGCGTAGTCGGCTTCGGTCCAGCCGTTCTTGATCGATCGAAGCGAGAAGGCTATGAAGAATTGTTGTGTGTTAGGGCGAAACTGTTCGGCTCTTTTAGCCGCCTTAGCATAACGATCGTTGCGTTCAAGGATCTCGTCTGAAAGGATTTTCTTCTGTTCTTCGGTTGCGCTCACCATTTCTAGAACCGCACGCTGGATGATATTTGGTGCGTCCAAGTACAGAAGGAGCTGTAACAATTCTCGATTTTCTAAATTTTTCTTTGATGGATAATGAGGATTGATCTTATTTATAACACCTTTCACATCAGATGGACGACCTTCACCTAAACGCGTGAAGGCGAGTTGGTAAGAGCGAAGTGCTGCCAGTTTCTGATCATCACTCAGTGTCGTGTAGTCAAGCTGATTGAGCTTTTGAAGGATGAGTGACTGATGGGACTTTTGGCCCATACGAGCTAAGGCACAAGCACCCTCAATGATGGCCCAAGGTTTATTTTCTTCACCCAATAAAGATATCCAGTGACCTGTAGCTTGTTTCTCAATTGCGACACGTGCTGCGTGACGAACGTAACGATCTGAGCTAGAAAGGTGAGGCCATGATTGATCAACAATGGATTTGGAAGCAGGTCGGCTATGAAGGACCTCTAAACCTCTACGGGTCATGGCCCCTTGGGTTAGCCCCAAGGGTTCTACTGTTCTTGTAGAGTCGTCACCAATGTAGGTGACTCTATATAGTGCTGAATCTGTTCTTCTACCTCCAGTGAGGAAGTACATGTTGCCGTCTGTGTGGACGATCACATCCGTTAGGGGAAGCGGTTTTCCAGAAAGAAACTGTTCTTTTGTTGCTTTATAAGAAGCACCGTCTTGTTTTAAATGGATAGCGTACATCGTGCCGTAAGTCCAGTCATTGACAAAAAAGGCTCTTTGGTATTTCTCTGGAAATTTTGCCCCCGTGCCCATGACCGTTCCGCTGGGACTGCCAGGGCCGATATCAATTGTTGAGGCTAAAGTGTCAGTGTAGTGATCCGGCCATTTTCCTGAACCATGACGCCACCCGAAGTCCGCACCTGACACAACGTGGTTGATACGACATGGACGGTACCAGGGGGAACAGATATCGTATTCCATATCGGCATCAAAGGTAAAAAGTTCGCTTTCTAAGGTGAATGCAGCATCAAACTGATTGCGAAAACCGTGGGCGATCAACTCCTGTTCCTTAGCATCAGGAGACACTTTTATGATCAGGCCACCCGGCGCTAGTCGTCCCCGAGCGTGGCCCCGACCATCAGCCATTCGAGGGAGAAGATGATCTTCGCCCCAGTTCTTTGCCATTCGGGATTTGTTTACGGTGTCAGGTAGTCTGGTATCGTTACCTCCAATCAGATAGATATGATTTCCATCTGGAGATAGAATAGCACTGTGTATACCGTGCTCTCCGCCTGCTTTAAAACGCATCAATAATTCTTCTTTATCGTACGTGTCATCTCCATTCGTATCCGTTAATCGATAAAGCCCCTTGGGCAGCTTCTCATTAGTTATAACATATAGGCTACCAAAGGCATAAAGCACCCCATGGGCGTGACTGGTTCGCACATTGAGTTTTTCCACATGAGGTACCTTAGCACTAACCGTGATTCTATATATGCCACCGTGTTGATCGCATGCAATGAGTCGACCCTTATCATCTGAGGTGAGACCGACCCATGAGCCCTGAGTTCTTTTATCTACATTATAAATTTTTTCAGCTTTAAAACCAGGAACTGTATTTATGACATTGTTTTTTGTTATAGGCGATTGAGGACCTGAAGATGATTTTTTCTTAAGGAAAGCTTCTTTTATAGACTTGACCTCGCCTTTGATAGGTTCAACAGAAGGGACAGGGTCGTGCTCACGAGAAGTTCCGGCATGAGCGTCTTTAATCATTTTATTTTTCGGTGTTCCTAGCTCGAGATCAGGCGACCTTCCCCACCCTATGCTCGATAAGTGAAAAAGAATGATGATTGAGTTTTTTAGCATATTAGTCATATGACCATATTAATAATTCATTTTGTAATATATATTAAGATTTTGTCATTTTTTGTCATTTATACAACATTTATTCGAAATTTGGCGAATCGTTATATTTTATTATCGTCTATGTATGGATAGATGAGGACAGCGAGATGAGACATTCGCGATACACCTCGAATCACCCTGCTACATTTTGTCATTTTGACAATTCAATATGATGATCACATGACTATGGGCACAAGTTTCCCAACTATTCACATCCTTTTGCATTTGATGACGAATTCACTGACCCTTAGAGAGTCATGAACATTAAAAACAGATGAATCACGATTTGAATTCATATTGTCTAAAACATAACATTTCCTGCCTGTCAAAAATAATAAATAAACTCTGATATAATGATATTTCTGACGATGATTCTATTTTTATAAAGCTAGCCAATCTTGACGTTCACAATAATCTTCTTGAACCTAAGGCCAAAGGCCTGTTTTCTAAACAATAATGGTTCCGTTTGCAAGCTTAGCTTTATAATGGCTCAAAACGGTATTTTTATTGCGTACGGCCCTCCTATTCATAACCTTGAGTGTCTCATGCTTGATGTGCTCAGCATGGGGGGGACTGCTTTCAAGTTCATCGGGACAATTGGATTTTGATGTCGACTCAGATGGAAGCCCAGAAATGCGCTTGGTTGGCGATAAACTAGCCATTGGAAGCCACTCTCCATCATCACAACTGGATGTGTCGGGCAACACCATCGTCACTGGAACCCTGATGATCGGCTCAAGCACGATGGCCACCTCCAACCTCCACGTGAATGGAACCATAGGCTCATCATTTCTCAACGTCTCGTCAAACGTCATTTTGACGGGGGCACACTCCCTGATTCTTGTGGACACATCATCCTCCAACCTCACCGTTAATATACCTGCTGCGGCCTATCACTCAGGAATGATGTTGAGAATCGTCAAAATCAGCGCAGCGAACGATCTCCTCATCCAAGACAGCGCAGGTTACGGCATCGAAAATGATGACGTTTACATCATGTCCGCCGGTAACTTGGGGAGCGTTGAGCTGTTCTGCAATGCCTCAAAATGGCTCTCTCTTTCGGAAAAAGGCAGCATCACGACCGCCAGTCACCAAGGTTTTTTAACGCAGTGGAAGACCGATCACCCAGGGGCAAGTGCCTCCAATCAGGTTGCGCTGCCTCTCCAGTCAACAGGCAGCTATGATTTTAAGGTTTACTGGGGCGACGGTAGCGTCTCAGACGTCAATAGTCACAACGCAGGCAATGTCCACACCTACAGCTCTCCGGGCACCTATAGCATCCGCATTGAAGGGCTATGCGAGGGCTGGAGCTTCAATGGTGGCGGCGATAGCCTCAAGTTTCTTGAGGTACAACAATGGGGCAATGGCTTTCGTTTAGGCAATGAAACCGCATATTTTTCTGGCTGCAACAACATGACCATATCTGCACAGGATGCCCTAGACATGACGGGAACGACGAACTTGACCCAAGCTTATTACCAATGTGAATCCATGAGCTCAGCCCCCTTTCTATCCTTATGGGACACCTCTTTGATCACCAATATGAAAGAGACTTTCTATGGCTGCTCATCATTCAATCAAGATATCTCTTCCTGGAATATCAGCAACGTCACCTCACTCTACAAAACCTTTGAGGGTTGCCATGCCTTCAATCAGGATCTATCCTCGTGGGACACCAGTAAGGTGAACTCATTGAACTCTACTTTTTCTGGTTGTTATGTTTTCAACCAAGATCTCTCTTCGTGGAACACCCATAAAGTGGCATCAATGAATAAAACGTTTCTGGATTGCCATGTTTTCAACAGTGATATCTCATCTTGGACAACGGGCAATGTGACCAACATGCACAGCTTATTTCGCGAAGCTTGGTCTTTCAACCAAGACCTTAGTAGCTGGGACACCTCAGAAGTGACCACCCTTTATCACGCATTCGGAAGCACAGCCAATGTGATGGCTTTCAATGGCAATGTCAGCACCTGGGACACCTCTAAGGTGACCAATTTTGCCTATGCCTTCAAGAATTGTAGCAGCTTCAACCAACAGTTAGCCTCATGGGATGTCTCCCTATCGACGGAATTTTCACAGATGTTCAATCAGTGTCAAAGTTTCACCTCCGACCTGTCTTCTTGGCAGACAGGGAATGTCACGAGTTTCAACCAAATGTTCGACGGCTGCCAGAACTTCAACTCAGACCTGTCTTCTTGGCAGACAGGTCTGGTGACCAATATGGCCGAAACATTTAGAGACTGTTATTTATTTCAATCGGATTTGAGCTCTTGGGACACTAGCCAGGTCACCACCATGAACAACATGTTTGCCTCACACACCTCAGATATGATCTTCAATGCTGATCTCAGTTCTTGGAATACGGGAAATGTCACAAACATGCAAAGTGTGTTTAGGAACAATAAACATTTCAATTCGGATTTATCTCAGTGGGACACCTCTAAGGTAACAAACATGTCGGGTATGTTTAGGAACAGCAATGTTTATAGCACCAATATAGGAACATGGGCTACGGATAATGTCACAAGCATGGCACATATGTTCATGGATTCTGGATCATTCAATGATGATATTGGATCATGGAACACCTCGAATGTCACAACCTTTCCCAACATGTTCAATGGCTGTGGGAACTTCAATCAAGATCTAGAGCTGTGGGACACGTCTGAGGTGACGGACATGAAGTCCATGTTTTACAGATGCTACGTCTTTAATGGTAACCTGACCACATGGTGCACCGCTAATGTAGCTGATATGTCAAGTATGTTTTATAGCTGTCATGATTTCAACCAAAATATTGGATCGTGGGATACCAGTAAGGTAACCCATATGAAAAGTATGTTCAATGGTCAAACAACGGCAATGTTATTTAATCAAGACCTGAACTCATGGTCAACGGGCAATGTCGTAGACATGTCTTACACGTTCAAATGGTGTTCAAGTTACAACAATCCATTGGGTTCATGGGACACCTCTAAGGTAAACCTCATGAATGGGATGTTCATCAGGTGCTACGATTTCAATCAAGACATCAGCTCTTGGAACACTTCAAAAGTCACAGAAGCAAATTCCATGTTCAATGGGGAAACTACAGCGATGGCTTTTAATCAGAATATCGGCTCCTGGTCCATGGGAAATGTCACCTCAATGAAGAATATGTTCAGAAGCTGTGCAGATTTCAATCAAGATATCAGCATCTGGGATACGTCAAAGGTTACAAACATGAAATCTATGTTTCAAGACTGTGCTGACTTCAATCAAGACATCTCGTCTTGGGATGTCCGTCTGGTGACCGATATGTCTTTTATGTTCAGAGATGCGACATCTTTCAAACAAGACCTTTCGTCTTGGGAACCCATTGAGGTGACGACTTTCAATCATTTCTTGTCCCATATCGACATCAACTCGCCTAATTCAGCCAACAACACCCATCATCTCGATGCGCTTTACAACAGTTGGTCGGAACTGGCTGTCCAGACAGGTGTGCCATTTCATAAAGGCACAGCCACGAGTGGCCCCTCTTCCTCTGCTAACTTGAGTGTTTTAACAACCACTAAAAGCTGGACCATCAACTCAAACTGACATCGACTTTTTTGATCTTCAATGCAGAGAAAACGGGGGAGCCGAATGCCTACGAATGCCACGAAGAACATCTTTTTTGATCTAGACTAGATAAGCTATCTCCCTTGAAGCTGAATTAAAAACCACCATGGAGCGTATGATCGTATTGAACACCTGAGAGTACCTCTGGCATCATCCAACAGTTGATCAAGATCACACCTGTGCTCATGGATTTGGGGCTCGGCCCAACGACAATATTATGGATTCAGTGACCCAAGCTGTTTTGGGAGCGACCGTTTGCGACGCGTTTCTAGGCAAGCGTCTAGGCAGAAAAGCCACATGGTGGGGTCTTGGACTAGGCACCTTACCTGACCTCGATGTCTCGCTGAGCCCCTGGCTCACGGAGCGGCAACTCTTGCATTGGCACCGTGGTTGGAGTCACGGTGTTTTAGTCATGCTCATCGGCTCCATGCTAATCTTTCTATTGATGAAGAGGGTACACGGTGAACGAGTGCCCTGGAGCAGTGGACTAGCAGCCACATTTTCATGTTGGTCTACCCATGTCTTGATCGACAGCTTTACGGTCTATGGCACGGGGGTTTGGGAGCCATTTTCTCATCACTGGATCGCGCTGAACAACCTCTTCATCATCGACCCCATCTACACGACACCGCTGATCATAGCGACCTTAGCATCGGCGGTCTGCGCTTGGAATAAAGGTTGGCGAACTCGACTGACCCGCTCAGCACTATTGCTATCGAGCCTTTATGTTATCTGGTCTATGGCAGCAAAATATTGGGTCGACCAGCGTTTCTTAGACCAGATGAATCGATCTGGGATGATCGTTCAGCAGTGGCAAAGTTCTCCAACACCACTGAACACCTTTCTATGGCGATGTCTGGTTAAGTCATCCGATAGAGGCCGACCAGGTTTTTGGATTGGTTACGCGTCGCTTTTGGACAAAGATGATCGTGTGTATTGGAGGTGGGTCGGCCAAGGTGATTTACCCACTGAGTTAGCGGGTAAAAAAGCATCTCGAACGGTGCAGTGGTTCAGTCAAGGTTATTGGGTGGTACGAACAGACGCTAACGGATCAAAGCTCTCGGACCTCAGGTTTGGAGAGATGACCTTGGCGTCAAAACGTTGGGATCAGGTTGAACAGCCATGGGTCTTCTCGTGGCGAGTGATTGAAGATGGAGAGGACTTGGAGAAGCTGAACCCCATCATCCCAGCCGAGGACAAACCCTTCTTGGCGCTTTGGAATAGAGTCATGGGGAAAAGATTTGTATGGGAAAGGTGAAATGCCCTCACTGGGGTTCAGCTGATTTTTCAGCATAGAATTCACATAGGACATGCTGACCCACCCCTAAGCGCATCCATTGAAATACTTAGATGATTTCAGACCTTGACAGATCCAGAGAGAGCATGAATGTTCAACTCGCCTTGTTTTTTCAACATGATGTCCGACGATTCGCTAAAGACCTGTATCATGATCAGCAATCTCAACAGCTATCGCGTTTAGGGAGGGGGCGACTGGTGCCGCCCCCACATTCACTTGAGTACGAAGACAGCGCTACCAGTATCAAGATCAAGAAAAGATCCTCATTAACTATTCAAAAACAAACCGATACACAGCTATCTTCATTCGCTCAAGGAATGGTCTTTTTTTAATCAATCAAATAATTGATACCATCAACCAGCATATTTTGAAAACCCTTTGACTGCCATTCTTTGACGTCATGACCTAGGGTTAAACCAAGTATTTTTGATTTCCCCTGTGGACACTCCCAAAACACCACCATTTCCTCCTCAATCCCTTCTCTATTGACCTGCTTTCCTTTGGCTAAAGGTATCACCCTGTCCAATATATAATAGTTATCGTACAATTCAGTATTTCCGGTTTTGTAACCATGCCCTAAATTTTTAGTCGCAGGATGATCTCTATTGACATTCGTTACAGATATGGGCACTCGGTGACCGTGCTTAATACTAGCTACACCAGTAAAATCTCCCCATACAGGAAAATATTTACCCGAATGATCACGTTCCCATTTTTCAACCAAATTCTTTTTAGGGTGTCCTTTTCCATCTGATATGATATTACTCTTGAAAGTTGGCCACCAACTGTGCATTGAGCAATGGATCAGTATCGCTGGGACACCATTTGTTCTCGTTTGCTCCATCAAATTGTAAGCAGCCTCGAGATCTCTAGATTGTGCAAAGCAGAAATTATAGACAATAGCGTCATAACCGACACCAAAGTCATTCGTTCTCAAACGCTTTATTTGAGCATCATGCTCTCCTGTCCAGTAGGTCACATCCCAACCAACACGCGTTGCTATATCTTGAAAAACCTTTTTTTGAGGTGTGTACTTATGGTACTTCCCGGGCTCATGAGTAAAATATAGGATCTTAGCTTTGGCATCTGAACCAAAGCTAAAGGCATTGCATGTGATCGTGATCACCATCATCAATAAAATATATTCTCTTCGCATACTCTCCTTTCCTTGTGATTGCCGTTTTATGTCTTTTCTCATTTGATGAGTCTCCTATTGACCTTTCAATAATGATTTAAGGTTCCCAAATAATCCAATAATGACGCCATCTCATACAAGCTTAGATTGTTGACCAAACCGGTAGGCATCATCGAAAATGACGATTCAGTTCTAGATGTTATCTCTTCTTCAATCAGATAATGTGTCACCCCCATGATGTCCCTGACATGGACCTCACCATCCACTTCCTTGATCACAAACCCCACTCTGGATTCACCATTTTTTAAAGTGATATGAACCGTTTGAAAGCCTTGGGACAGATTCGCATTTGGCTTTAAGATAGATTCGATAAGATCCTCACGGCTAAACATGGCAGCAGAGGCACCCAAATACGGCCCCTTGCTCGGTTGACTCATGTTCACGGAATGACAAACGATACAGGACTGGCGTTCAAACAACTTTTCCCCTAAACCAACGTCCCCCTTTGCACGAAGTAGCTCTTCTTCTAAATGAGCATACTCGAAGTCGACCATCTTCTTCTCATTATTTTTCTGATTATCATTGAGCTTTTTCAATGCTTGGATGGCTTGGACAGACACCTTTTTATTATCTTTCGCAACCAACAGATCATCACGCATCGACTCTATTTTCAAGTCGCCAATAACCTTATACAGCAATTTATAATCGCGCATTTCATCGAATATGTTGTTTATCTTATTTTTTATGGATGGCTCACCAAGTGGAGATTCCTTAATCACCATCAGCAATCGTAAAGTGATTTCTGAATATTTAGTTTCTTTTAAACCTGATTTCCCCTTTGATCTATCAGCTATAAAAGCTTTAAAAATTCGCAGAACGGTCTTGTTATCTACGATCGGTGTCGAATAAATGAACTCAGACTCTAAGGATTCAAACTCCCTCAAGTTCTCACCCAAACAATCGCCAAGAATCACGATTTGCGCTTTAAGGGCCTCGATCCCTGAAATCTCTTGGATCACTTTATATGCCTTGATCCTTATTTCAATTTTTTCATCCTTGTCAATGGCAATAGCTTTAAGCTTTGCTACAGACGCTATTTTTTTGGGTAGATAATCGATCATCAACTCAGATGGCAAATCCAGACCAAACGCTTTGGCATCGAGACGGTTCCTCAACACATCGCCCGCAAGCTCCATTTGATTCTTTTTTGGCAGTGATGAAATATGCCTTTTGAGTATTTCATCGACCAGAGCCGTTCCTTTCCAAGGGACTCCTTTATAATGGGGGCCTTGATTAAAGGGACGCGTCTTCCACCAACTACCGTTCCATTTATGTTCTTTAAAATACAAACGAAACAGTGCTTTCACCACAGCCATCTTTTTGTCCTCACTTTTGGATGCATCTAGAATACCCTCCAAGCCCTTGAGCACATTCAAATCATAAATGCTATATAATACTTGTAATGCCCCTTGGATATCATGCACGGTCTGTGTTTCCACATATTTCAAACATGCTGATATGGGCCTAATTTTCTCTAACGACTTACGGGCAAGGTGTCGAACAAAAAACTCATCATCGTTCGTCAATTTTAACAATTCGCCCACAGCAACTTTTCCTCCAATCCGCCCTAGAGCTATAGCAACTTGTACGCGAACCCTTGGGTTGTCATCTATAGAAAAATGAATGAATTGCTGCGCTTCAACATTTTTTAATTCTGAGGTCCTATCCGCCAATGCTTTAATAGCATATTCTCTTATGGAACGATCCTCAAACAATGATGATATAAATGAATGACAACTCATGCCTTGCAACTGCTTCAAGGTGAACAAGGCAGCAACTCGGTTGATCACAGACAGTTGACGATCTTTTATAACAGTCTGTAAACCATCTATCATCTCATCAGAGACACCTCTTCGAAGCACCTCGAACTGAACCTCCTGATGCACGGTATGACTATTTTTATTGAACAATTCAATCAACTCTACATCGCTAAGCTCTTCTATTTTATCCAGACCTATAGACGTCACTGACGTTTTAGATTTCAAGCGATATACATCTCCTCGATCTTCTTCATATCTAAAGTTGGATCCAAAAGAAGTCACATACATGGAACCTAAGCCATCGATATCCAGATCGCTCACTTTACTCACCTCGAAAAACTCAGCTTGATGACCTTCAAAAGTCGGTCCACTGGCTTTCAAATCATGAAAATAAACTCTCGAACGACCCCAGTCAGCAGTATAAATACTATGTCCAAATTTACCGGGATAGGTCTCTGGCTCATATACAGATAAGGCCCCAACGCCAGAGCCTCCTCCATAGTCCTCCATGCATGGGATCATGTCCTCACTGAAATTTTGATAATACTTGGGGTACCCGTACTCCGCCTGACCACCGATTATATGGGAAAATCTCACATTCCACCCGCCCCCATCATTAGTGTTATCTCTTGTGAATAGATTTAGACAAGGGTCTGCCGCAATATCATATATATTCCTTAAGCCGCTAGCGTACATCTCCATTTCAGAACCATCTGGTCGTACACGTAAAACACCGCCACCTTGATGGCTCAGGACTTCACCATCCGCTCCTTGTGTGTTGTATAGGCCATAGTCACCCACGGCCACATATAACCAACCGTCAATCCCGACCGCAAAACCGTTGGTCGTATGATCAGCACCTCTTTTCAACGTCACGTCTGTGCTAATGTTCGAAACCAGCACTTCTGATTCATCAGCAACGTTATCCCCATCCTTATCCGTAAAAACACTCAAGACAGGAGGGTGCATGACCCAGAGTCGTCCCTGGTTGAAGAACAACCCCCTTGGTCTATCAACTTGTGCAAAAACCGTGAACTTATCGGCCTCACCATCTTTGTTCTCATCTTCACAGCAAACAATTTTGCCCACCCCCTTTTCTTTTCCAAGTGTGGCATTCGGATCCACCCCCACAAAGACTCTTCCGTCTGGTGTGGCTGTAATACAGGTTGGGGAATTGATATGTGGACGACTCGCAAACGTACTAACATCAAAACCTTCGGGGGCTATTGCCCCATCCGCCACAAGTGATGAATACCACAGTAAACAAAAGCCACAAAGACACCTTTTAATCTGCTCCACTTTTATCAATACACAACCTTTCAATAACGATATTTAAATTATGTTTTTCATATAAGATCATACACTCGAATCGTTTGATCTTTGGACAAGAAAATAAAATGATCAGATCTGATCATCATTCTCAAATGGACTGAGCTTATCTATGGATGGCTAATCTTTACGGGATCATAGCCAGGGTTGAACGTCATCACTTGAGCATCCACAGACAATCTCCATTCTTCGAGTTCAGCCAACAGCTCTTCCGACTTCTCTGGTTTTTTCGCTGCCAAATTGGATTTCTCACCGGGATCGATTTTTAAATCATACAACTCGAGAGTCCCATCTTCAAAGTTCTCAATCAGCTTATAGTTTTCTTTTCGGATAGCTCCATATGGATTCGTTTTGTGATAGTGAGGGTAATGCCAAAACAACGACCGCTCCTCAATCCCACTAGAGCCATTCAGCAGTGGTTTGAGGCTTACACCATCTTTATGCTGATCTTGCTTTAGTGGTATTCCAACTAAATCTAAAACCGTTGGGTAAAAGTCCATCGCGATAACAGGGACATCTGAAGATGTCCCTGGTTGGATACCCGGTCCTTTGATAATAAAGGGCTCTCGTACACCACCTTCATGGGAAGTGGCTTTTGCACCCCTCAATCCTCCGCAATATCTGTTACCTGTAGCACCATTGTCACCCGTGAAGATAACAATGGTATTTTCTGCCACACCCATCTCATCCAATTTATCGAGAACCCGACCTACACTTTCATCAAGACTTTGAACCATAGCCGCATAGACGGGATGAGTGTGATTAAATTTTCCATGTTTTAATTTTTCCTTATACTTGGTCACCAGCTCCGGCTTTGCCATAAGGGGCCAATGAACGGTGTAATATGAAAAAAACAGCAGAAATGGATGGTCACGTTCCTTTTCTATAAAGTCAACGGCGTAGTCCGTCAAGCGATCAGTCAAATAGTCTCCCTCCTCACTGGTGACATTTGGCAGTTCAAAAGGGTGCATGTACCGACCAGCTCCCTTCGGTTGGCCCCATTCTCGTCCACCTATATTGATATCAAAACCATGTGATTCTGGACAATGATCTTTCATGATTTTTCTTTGTTTAACGGGCATGAGATGCCACTTTCCCATAAAACTGGTCTTGTAGCCCGCTTCTTTCAATGCCTCAGGAAGAACAATTCGCTCATGATCGATCTTCATATTCCAGTCAGGAACTTTCAATTTTTCATTTGGTCTTCGTTGGCCAGGGATCCAATCCGTCAAATGAATTCTCCCTGGATAACACCCTGTAAGGATTGCCGCTCGGCTTGGCGAACACACCGTGCACGCAGCATACCCATTGGTGAAACTCATCCCACTTTCTGCTAACTTGTCTATATTTGGAGTTTCGTGAAA
>JACLAC010008709.1_pt1 | contig 14103 bp, 10 predicted proteins | sample 8027881 | NCBI WGS metagenome assembly JACLAC01 (sample SAMN15725517, study PRJNA655200) | protist metagenome | isolation source: fluorescence activated cell sorting (FACS) single amplified genomes of... | place: Spain: Blaines Bay Microbial Observatory, Mediterranean Sea | collected 2016-01-19 | reverse complement strand
AATATAGACACAGCACTAATGCCAATTGAACTTATTATTATTGCAGTTCTATTAAAACAAATACATCTATTAATAAATGGTTAATAAACCATATGCACTGACATTTTTGGCATCAACAACAATGCATAGTCAAACTCAAATGCAAGATCTTGAGCTGAAATACCAACCGAGATGCCTTTCTTTTCCACATAATGGTATTTTCTTTGCATTGATGTTGTATATTCAATGCCATTGCCACTGCACCAAGATGTCATCAGCAAAGTTCTCTATTATTATATATATTATATAAATAGCAGGGTTCTCTATTATTATTAATATAAAAAATCTAAACTGCATATATTGTTTTGATATCCTTGGTCCAATCAAGCTTGTAGCTTACAAAAAACATTGCAACAGGTTAATATAAAATTCACATGACTTATTTGTGTCATCAGGTGCAATTAAATCTATAGATATAGATATGTTGTATTTTTGTTTAATTCTGTGATTCCATTGGATTTTATTATCAATACAATATTGTTTCTCACCTTGAAATATATCATTTAGGGCTGTTAATTTCAATTTATCTAAATTAACTTTTAGTTCATGTTTTGCTGCCTGTTCTTTTGTCATTTGTTGAAATATAAGAAACATATTTCTGTTTCCACTATTATTGTTATTCATAATCATGCAAATATTAGTTGTTTGGATGGTATATTTGTACACATGGTTTTTGTTTATACTGTGCAACATATGCATATATGTATAACATGGTAACAAAAGGAGCCTATTCCAAAGATTTATTCAGGATGACAGAAATGGAGCAATTAACATTGGCATTTGATAAATATATAAATCTAGAGCCAAATCCACAATCGTCGTTTGTAACATTAATATCATTAATATATTTAATATATATTCAATATATTTGTGTTATTTATTAAATATTTAATATATACATTGTCACAATAATAAATCATTGATGGTTACAGATATTTTTGTTTGGATTAGATGAAGCTCCAAATCAAAGAAAAAATCATCATCTGTAACAAAGCAAAAATCATCAAGGCATGATGTTGAAATGGCTGAACCTAATGAAAATCATTGTATTGAAAATCATGGTAATACTGATAATACTTGGTATTCGAAATTCACTAAGCAAATGGTAATAAATATTGGTTATGCCCATTTGCATGTTCAATTCATGGAGTATGTGGCTATATTTGGAATAATCTCTTCAGTAAATGCCAGGTGGTTATTATGTTGAAAACTTTCATGTTTTATTTAGGGTTTTGTATGTGCTATTCTCATGCTAATCGGTCGTGCTATTTAATCCATGCCAGAGGAGGAGGAAAAAAAGGTAAAAGTCAATCTCAGGGTTCTCTGGACACTAACACCAGAGGCATTTCCTGGTCCAAATCTACGTTTTCCCAGGAAAGCAATCTCAGGGTGTGCCGCCAATAATAATAAACAATCAAAATCAAAATCAATTACAAATTAAAATAGATCGACGAAGTGTGGTTATGGTAAATACATCAGAAGAAAAAATAACTTATACATATATATATATATATATATATTTCTGTTTCATCAAAATAAACTATCAATTATCTCATTTGTATAAATAAGAAATAATAAGAATAATAAGAATAATAACAATAAACGACAAATAGAGAAATAATAAGTAACATGCCACGTGAATTAATTACCATACAAATTGGACAAGCAGGAAATCAATTAGGTTGTCGTTTTTGGGATATGGCATTATCAGAACATGCTGCATATTCAACTAATAATGTATATGATGAATCTATGTCTTCTTTTTTTCGACATGTATCGACAAGAGGCGAAGATGCTTTGGAAATACCACTGGGTAGAGGTGATACACCGTTAGAATGGTTGCGTGCACGTGCTGTATTAGTTGATATGGAGGAAGGTGTATTAAATGAAACATTAAATGGACCTTTAGGTGAATTATTTGATGGAAGGCAATTAATTAAAGATGTATCTGGTAGTGGAAATAATTGGGCACATGGACATTGTGTTTATGGTCCCAAATATCATGATAAAATTTACAATGCAGTCAGGCAAGCAACGGAACTGTGCGATAGTTTACAATCGTTTTTCTTTATACATTCATTAGGTGGTGGTACAGGTAGTGGTTTAGGTACATATATATTAAACATGTTAGAAGATGATTTTCAAGACGTCTATCGTTTTACTACTGCAGTCATACCATCACGTAATGATGATGTCATTACATCTCCATATAATAGTATGTTAAGTTTAAATGAATTAGCAAATCATGCTGATTGTGTATTACCAATTGAAAATCAAGCATTAATAGATATATGTGAAGAAGCTGGTACGATGAAAAAACGTGGTGCACAATTAGGTGGCGGTAAAGTAGTTACATCAACTTTAAGTGATAGTAATAATCGTAATAATAAACAAAAAGCTGGGGATGGATTTGATGCAATGAATACTATTGCTGCACATGTATTGACTAATTTAACCTGTAGTATGAGATTTCCTGGTTCATTAAATGTTGATTTAAATGAAATTACAACAAATTTAGTACCATTTCCTGGATTACATTTTTTAATGCCCAGTTTAAGCCCAGTTGTTGCAACATTTAATGATCATTATGGTGGTGGTGGTTTCCGTCATAATAATAATAACAACAATAGAAATAATAAAAATAGAATACGTAAAAAAAATAATAATGTAGCAAATAATAAAAGTTTAGATCGTGTATTTCGTGATTCATTTTCGCGAAAAACACAACTTATATGTGCTGATCCACGTATGCATATGTATTTAGCATGTGCCGTTATAGTACGTGGACCAAATATTTCCGTTTCCGGGATGCAAAATAATATTGAACATATTAAAAGTAAAATAAAAATGGCACCATGGAATTTAGATGGATTTAAAACTGGTATGTGTTCCACTGCATCGATTATGAATCCATCTGCACCATCTGCATTATGTTTAGCAAATAATTGTGCAATTGCAGATACATTTCGTGGTATACAGCAAGATTTTTATCGTTCCTATAAACGTAAAGCACATGTACACCATTATACAAAATTTATGGAAGAAGAAAAATTTGTTGCAGCAAATGATAAAATATGTGATTTAATTGAAGCATATGAATTATTAGATGCAGGTGGTGCATATAAATTAGGACGTACTAGTAATAGTAGTAGTAGTAGTAGTAAAATGAATGATGATCGTGTGAAAGAAGGCAAAGGTGGTGAATATAATGATAGTAAAGAAGAAGAAAAGCGTAAAAAAGTGTCATTGTTATTTAATAAAAATAGAGGTCCCGTCGTTGGTGTTTGAGATATTAGATGCTTTATATATTTATCAGTGTATTAAAATGAACACGCACATATAATACTCGTATATGTATTTCAAAAAAGAGTAATGATACTGGTAGTATGCATATGCAGGAGGATCAATTTTTACTATTTTTGGTAATGATATATGATAATGACATATTATATAAGAAATTTATATAATATATATGAGTAAGAGAACATTTTATTATATATATTATCTTTAAATTAAAATATGATAAAATTCCTGCAAAAAACCTTTTTATAAAATATTCATTATAAATATTTAAAATTATTTTTAAAAAACCTAAATTAGTGTCGTACAAATAATGGGAAAAATCACTACCGAACACCACACACACACTGGTACACACTACCTTCTTGAATTTAATCGTTGTGATTTACGATAAATCATACCACTTGATGGATTTGGATTGACCCATTCATTTTTCTTTTTCACATCAACTGTTTTCACGCCATTACCCATTTTTTGTCCATTTAAGTACATCATTGGTTTATTTTTTTTTAATTCTTGCGCTTTACGTTGTTCACGACGGATTGATTTTGCGACTTTTGTTTTATTTTTTTTAGCATTGCTATTATTATTATTATCATTCACCACTAAAAATTTATCTAACATCATTCGATGTTCTTTCTTTTCGATTGCAGCTAATTTTTCTTTTTCCAACGTTTCTTTTTCTAGTTGTTTTTTCTTTGCTGTACTCATTTTTTTGGAAATTACATTCATATCATTCATAGTTAAAAACAATGCCGCTTCTTGTAAATTACCATTGCATTCTTTATATAATATATAAGATAAAAGTTCTTCATTTGTATTTTCTGGTGCTAATTCAGATAATGTTTTTAAATTGTTTGAAGTCCATTGTTTTGTTATTGTTGCCGTTTTTATTCCATTGGTAGAAGATGAAGATAAGCCATCATTTATTTTCGTCGTCGATGAAGATTTATTATTATTATGTACAGTATTATTATTATTATTATTATTATTTTGATGATGATTTGAATCTAAATCATCTTTTTGTGTTTCTGGTTTTGAATCATCTGACGTAACTTTTCGTAATATAATTTTCTTTTTATTTCTTCTTCTATTACGTCTACTTGATGATTTCTTATTTGTTGAAGTGGCTAAAGCGTTATCAATATTTTTATCAATGTTGGTAACTTCTTCTACCTTTGTCGTTGTTGTATTATTATTATTATTATTATCTTTATTTTTAATACGTTGTTTTAAATTTTCAACTAATTGGGTTTGTTTATTTAAATCCATTTCATTAAAATGCGATGAAATATCTAAACCAACAATAACTGATGTCAAATCTTCCACCGACGTATCATCATCACTTGCCATAGACATAATGTATTCACATATTTCGACCGCTGCTGGAGTAGATTCTTCCTCTTTATTATTATTTTCATCGACCCATTGTTGTACTATTGCTGCCATTGTTATTATTAAGTAACCTTTTTTTAGTTCAACATTCAAAAAATTTAAATTAGCAGTTTCTTTTATTAAAATATTATTTATTTATGTTCCAAACCTTACAAATACGTAACAATCAATCGATAATAATAAAATTAATTTTAATAATAATAATAATTGTCATTAAAACGATTATTAAATCCGGGAAGGGGATATATATACACACGTATCGTATTTTATCTCTATGTATGCGTATTTTAATCTATAAATCTAAAATATTTTTTAAAAAAATTTCAAAAAAGTTTAAGTTAAATAATAAAATAATAAAAAAAATATTATTATTAAAAAATCAAAATGGAACGCTTAATGATATTTACCTGCTATTTTGATAGGTGTCGTTTTGATGTCTAACAGCCCACTTGAGTGTAAGACCTGAGTTGGCTTACCTCACCTTCATACTCTGACGCTTCTCTTTCTTTTATTTTTTATGTATTCTTAGAGTAGTATATGTTCCTAGTTAGTACTATATGTATTGTATTGTTATATATTTTAAATTTATATGTATATTTATTATATGTACCTTAATTATTATATTTGTATCGTATTATTATATGTAAATGTTTCCTATTTTTAAGTTATTTGTCTGTTTTGTAATACAGTCTGAACCTATTCGTATGAATGTTTGTAAAACTCCCACCCATTTATTTTTATATTTGGAGTAGCTTTGTTTTGCCTCTCCCAAGCTGGGCCAGCTCATCCAATTTGGATTTAGCATATACACAGCATTGTCAGGAAGGTTCCTAAAATAAATCTGTTCGGCCACATTTATTTTTTGAGGAAATATATATATCCCTAATAAAACAAATTAATAACATATATAGTCATAAACTTATCCACATGATGTACATTATTATTTCAAGATAGATTATTATCAAACATAGGTGTATTTCATATTCATTTTACTAAATTATAATAACACACACGTATATATATAGAAGTGGGAAATAAGAAAGATTATTGTAGAATATAATATATATAAATATGAATCAACAAATGATGATGCAAAATACAAACCAACCACCGCAAATGATGGCACCAAATTTAACTCCTCAACAGCAACAACAACAACAACAACAAATGATGATGATGCAACAACAACAACAACAACAAATGATGATGCAACAAGGAGGTCCACCACCACAGATGATGATGCAACAAGGTGGTCCACCACCAATGCAACCACCACAAATGATGATGCAACAAGGTCAACAACAACAACAACAAGGTGGGGATGATCCATTATTTGACGAGTTTTTCAGCGATTTTGATCCTAATGGCGATGGTTCCTTGGATTATGAAGAATTCTTAACGCAAATGCGTACACATATTCACGGTGGACAAGGTGTCGTGAAACGTACAAGCACTATGAAGAAAGAAAAAAAAGCGCAAAAGAACGATGATGATGAAGTAGTAAGCGATGATGGTTCAAATGATGGTTTTGCTAATGCACCACCTCCACCACCTAAGAAAAAAGAGGAAGTGGTTGATAGTGATGATGAGGATTGAGTTAAAATCGATTTTTAGAGCGAGGTTGGATTATTGTACCAGAAAATAATACAACACGCACGGAAAAGAAGGAGTGTGTTTATTTTTAGGTATGCATACAGATTATTTACGGGGGGAGTAATAAAAAATGAGATTTTTTTATTTTTTTTTATTTATAATATGATATATTACGTCGTATAAAAAATTAAAAAACCACGCTGTTATTTGTTTTTTCGCGTCACTTTCTAACGCTCTCCACCCTACATTAAATATTACAGCGCAGAAGTATTTAATATTTCAATCATCCAAAAATGATCGTAATTTGTTTAATGTAGAATTTCGTCGATGACTTCTACCCTTTCCTCTGTTTTTCATCATTAATAAACTTCTTTGATTGATTTTAATCAGACTTTGTGCAGTACAAATGTTTCCATTTAATGTTGTCAACCTATCTTCTAATAAACTTAGGAAATGCATTTCATTTTCCAATATTGAACTTTGTTTACTATCATTATTAGATGTACCTTGCCTTTTCTCATCAAAATTACTATTGCTTTCTCTATCATTTATATTTAAATTACTTGTGTTACTTGTATTAGTGCTACTATTACTTGATGCCTTCGAAATTGAGCGTATTAATCTAAAACTGGACTCTTTAATACCAATTTTTTTCTTTTTTTTCATATCAATCTTTTCCTTTAAATCATTTACAACCTCTTCCCCTTTAGTAGACAAATAATACAATACGGATTCCAACATAGTTAAATAATATTTTGTTTTACCATTAGTAATATATGAACTACCAACATGTGACATCATTTGTAACATGGTTTGTGCTTTTTTTAAATTACTACGGACAATTACAGCAATTAATATCGGAACAAAATCATCTGCTCCAATTGGATCTGGTTGAAAGGATAAGTTGTCTTTTCCCTTTGTTGCACGTTGCCGTTCTTCCTCCTCATACGTATCTGTTAATGCATTCATGACTGCCATAAGTCTTGATAACATTTCTGCTGGTTGTCTCAAGGTTTCTATTGTATTTAGTAACTCCACAGGACGTTTCCAATTACTCTCTGATTCTATAGCATCAAATACTTCTTCGATGGAAATGTTTAATTTTTTTGTAAATTTCCGTATATTTTCCCGCAATTCAACCACTTTTGCATCAATCTTATAAGCTTCACCAGTACATGTCACAAAAAATTCAACGTAATCAAAAATTGGTGATAAAATTCGACGTTCAACTGCTATGACAGTGGTAGAAACATATAATTCGTCGATATTATCACTATCACGTTCATTTTCATATAAATCAGACAATCGTATATGGTACGTATCTAATATTTCTGAGTATTCATCTGTTAACATTTCATATACACATTCAATAAAAAAACGTACGCTATCGGCATGTCTTGAACATGTATCGGAAAACGTTTCATTTTCACTAGGTGCGTATTCTTGCTCTATCCAGTCCTTAAATGTTGACCTAGCTTTTCTACGTATAAACCGTTTAGCATCTTTTGCATTTTCATGCACTTTTTCATAAATATGTTCTGTCATACTGTTTTTTTTTTCAAGTTTCAATTTTGAATCAAAATGTCTTTTAAAATATTTAACTAATTTTGTTTGCTACAAATGAAGATAATTAGTAGAGAATGTTAGTATTTTTGTGTTTTACTGTTTTTATTAAGCGGGTAACCATTTAAACTTACAAACCACACTATCGTTTGTGAAACAGCATTTCTAGCGTCTTTTGCTATAATTTGATTCAATTCTGCTGAATATGTTAAAAACCATTGATTTATTTCATTATCATTTGTATCTAATGATAATAATGAATTTTTATCCATGATATTTTTCTTTTTTGTATAATTTGCATTGCTAGACATATTAATTTGATCCAATTGTAATGCAATTGCAGAAATAACAATATTATCAATATTAAATGTATCTAATCCTTTTTTCGGTTGAACACCTGTTATTAATGTTTCGGTATCTAAATTGTAAATAGTTTTTGCATATGGTGTTAAATCTTGTATCCAACGATGGTATTCAATTACAGTCCGTGCCTTCAACGACATTGTTTGAGGCTCCTTTGGGGAGCTCAATGTAAAATTCAAAGATCTAGAACCACCATGTAAATATATGATTAATTCTTCTAGTGAAAATGAGCCTCGTTCATTTTCACCATTTAAATGGCTTCCTGATTTCAAATAATATCGCATTAAACATGCACCGTCTGGATTAATAACAAAAAAACGCCTTTTAAATAATTCTTTTTTTGTCCTTCGTTTCATCATCCAACCAACTGATTTTGTCATTGTATACGGCAATGCAGGTGTTTGATGTAATACATAGCCACCATCTTTTTGTATCATAGTATGTCTTTTTTTCATAATATCATCTTCACGATTGCTAATAATTGTAGTAATATTGTTACCTATGTATCCTAAATTAGAAATTGTATTAATATAACTATTTGATGGTGGTACTAATGTGGAATATAAACAAAATCGTTCCATTTCTATAACATCTTTCTCGAACATTGATAATTGACTTTGTTTTAAACGTACAACTTGTTCATCTCTTAAAAATGTATTTAATGCAAGATTGTTTGCGTATAATTCAATTATATTTAATCGTGTTCTTGTATTATTTGCTATTTTATCGGTATATACATGATAACACAAAACACTTGGATAATCTGCTCTTGCAACATATGCAGTAGATGATTCGATTTGCTGAATAATTTGTAATATATTTTTCTGATCATTACGTTTTGCTACGTAGGAACGTCTAATTAATGTTCCTTTTGATGGTAAAAAAAAGGCTTGTGGATGCAATATATAATTTGTTTCTGACATTGGTTCAATATTAATAATATTATTATCAACGTAATTATAATGATAATCATTATCATTAAATTCATTTTTCAATTTAAATAATGCAATTAATAATTTTACTTTTTCATCTATATATAAATTGAATCTTTTTCCACCTACATTACATCGATTTATTTTACAACCTAAAGAAAAACATTTTGAAATATAGGTAGATGACTTAAAAATATCATAAAATAGTTCCTCGGAAGTAAATATAAATGACCAACGACGTAGTGTACATGGTGCCTCATTTCCATCTTCTGTATTTTTATTGTCATTATCATCATGTTTTGCTAATAATTTCGAAAAATTAGATGTTGAAATAGTTGTAGTAGTAAATGAAATGCAATATACGCAATTTCGTAACAATTCGTTTTTCAATAAAATTTCATTTTTGTAAAATGAAATATTATTTTCACCATTATTATTATCACTAAAATCATTTTCATCGTTTGTTAAGTCCCAAAATATTTCTATAAATAACCCTTGATCACCAGACACAGACAATGATAAATTAGATGATCGGTTTAATGCGCTAATCCAAGCTTGCTTATCAAAGTTACTATCACAACGTAATTTTAAAACACGACTTCCATTACTAGTTGATATTTTAATATCAAATTTTGCAATTAATATTTCAGATGAAGTTTTTTTTAGGCGGTCACTAAAACTAGATGCATGTCTCTTTAATCTTGACTTGGGGATGGTGTCTTCCTCAAGATCACCTTGTATTTCAATTTTTGCACATTTGATGTCAATTTCACCAAGAATTTTAGTACCACTTGCTTCGGCAGAGTATGTTAATATACCATTATTATATAAATTAAAATAACGTTTTTTCCAACTTTTCATAAGTCTACCTTGTTTTTTCATATATCCTGATTGTATTAAAAATGGTGATGATTTCGTTGATGATGATGATGTGGTGGTGGTGGTGATAGTGGTTGTAGTAGATGGTGATGATTTCATGGTATTGGTATGGCTTTATAGCATTTATTTGCAATGTATTGTGGTGAACATTGATATACCCTGGAATATGTTTTTGTATTAAATTTCATCTTGTTGATGTTGATATATATATATATATATATACCGTTATTTATATTGATGGTCTATATTGTGTATCTGTACTAAATGTAATATTGTGTATTATAATATCCATTTATTGTATAATTCGAGGTATTGATATGTTGTTGATAGTATGATGCTAATGCTACGTAATGCAAAAATAGCTATCACCAGCTCACTATCCTCCTATCCTCCTATAATCTTATAATACCACCTGGTAGCACATCACTCCTCCTTACCGTATTGTAATATGTAATTTTCTGCCGCATCTCGTCATACCGAGGATATACTATAATTACCTATCAAATATACATGGTTTCTATCTTGTATGCTATATCCATGTATATATCTCCTTGAACGTATTTATCTGAAATACTACTAGCTAGAGTTGCACTACATATATTGATAAAAATTATATAACAGAAGAAAATAAAACATACAGTACAAATATTTACTGTCATAAGACCTGGAATCTAAAGATTAAACCAGTAAAACACTTCATGAACGATTAATAGTAGTATATACGAACTGCATATACAATAGTACTTGCAGTGTGGTTGCATATTAAAAATAAACGATGAGTGATTCGATTTCCGCCACAGATGTGGAAATAGTAGATATTAATCAAGATATTAACAAGAAGAACATGCAAATTGTTATCGATGATAATGATACTGATAATGATGATGATGATGGTAATGTCGCAATCCAACCGATTGACATGCTTGTAAAAGAGAACAGCAAGAGAATAAAAGAGGGGGGAAATGATGATAAAGAAATTAAATCCGAGGCAGAAGAAGAAGAAGAAGAAGAAACTACTAAAACAAAAAAAAGAAAAAAAAGAAAAGAAAGAAGAAGGGAAAGAGCTCGTGTACGAAATATAAATATTATTCGAAATCAAGTTGCTGAAAATTTAACTTGTTGTAATACATGGCGTTTCCGTGGTTGTTTTATCTTCTTTTTACTCGTTTGCGTGACTGTATTTTTTGGCTTTGTCCTTATATTAAATTCGTATAATATGCATGGGCCATTTGCACTTTTATCACGTCCATGGGTTTGGTCATTTCTTGTAATTACAATATTTTATATTTTACTTACTATGTATTTTATAATACGTTGGAAACCATATATGATCGGATGGATAAAACGAAATTATGGAAGTCGGTATAAGAGGAAAAAACAAACTATTGTCAGTAATTTTCAATTAATGTACCGAAACAACATTGCTTTAAATGGACGGTATTATCTATGGAAACTGTCTTTATATGAAGTCTTTGAGAATTGGTGGCAATATTATAATTTGAGAAGTGTTTTTTTATGTAATTTACCATATGAAATTACTTCTATTATTTGTTTTATGTTAATAATAGAAAGTGGTTTACGTGCCTATTCATTTGGTCGAAGATTATGGGGTTCGGGTACAGATTCAATTCGTGTGATAGATCGTGATATACAAATTCTTAGTGATATGTTTGTAGATTTGTTTTTTTTAATACTTCCATGGGCAATGATATTTTCATATGGAATAAGATTAATTCCAAGTGTTACTTTGCAAATTGTAGCTATGCCTGGATTTTCCTTGTTTGGAAAATTAAGATTCATGTTATTTCAAGCATTTCGTGCAAATATTGATCAAATGATTATTCAAGAAGAAAATAAAGACTCCGGGCGTATTAATAGACGACGCCAAAGTATGTATGGAATGGATAGAACGACAACAATTGAAAGACAACAAAATAAATATTTTCCACGTGGGGCAAAGATGGCGGTGTGTGGTAGCAGTTTTACATATTGTATTATGTTAATTGCAACTGTGATCATACAAGGTACGTCATTATCACAAGTTGATGTAGTATGTAATGAGCTACTGAAAAACCATACGGAAATGATATGGCACAATGGATGTAAAATTAAAACTCCATTTTGTAAAAATATGTTTGTATCAACTTGTGATTGTGCAGCGATTGATATTAAAAGTCATAATTTGACATTGTTGCCAGATAGAATTGTTGAAATGACAAATTTACGGAAGTTAGCTATACGGAACGGGCCATTAATGACATTGCCTGATAATATAGAAAAGTTAAAAGAGTTGACATATATTGATTTCGAATTTAATCGTTTAAAACATTTTGATGTTGATATGTCGAAATTTCTATTTTTGAATAGAATTTATATAAGTTACAACATTATCACGCACGTTCATGATAGTTTTTGGAAACACGACACTGTTACAGAAATTGAAGCCAATTCAAATATCGGGCTCCGAATGCCATTAAATCCAAAAGATATCTATTTACCCAACGTTTTTCTCTTTGATATCAGAAATAATAGTGTTTTGTTACCGAGTATTTTGGGGAAAGATCAGTTACCAAGTATAATAGGTTTATTGCTAGACGGTAATAGAATCCCGCAAACTGGTGGGACAAGTATTGAGACTTTATCTTCAAATCTTGCTCTTCTTGGTTTAGCAAGATGTGGATTAAAAACATTACCATCGTATTTAACAGACTTTAAATATTTGAAATATTTAGATGCTCGAGATAACAATATAACCGAAGTTCCAAAAGAAGTTACAAATTGGATCAAAGATACAGGGATTGAGGTATATTTTTCAGGGAACAAATTGCTGTGTGAAAATGATGCAGAAAATTATGGTACATACTGTGAAGAAATATGTAGTAAATATTGTTGGTCGAAGGATGGTAATAAGGATAATTATTGTGATCCAAATTGTAATTCTAAAGAATGTGATTATGATGGGGGGAAATGTGAGTTTTAAAATAAACGAGAAAAGGTAAAACTATCATATCATAGAAGTATTATCATATTATTTTTACGAAGTATGATATATTATATATAATAATATAGTAACTTTTTAGTATCATATTTCTCCCATCGTATTCATAAATAAGCACATTTACTATCAACACGCCCTAGCACCTCTTTGCAACAAACGTCTTCGTCTTCGTCTTCGCCCATGATCATCATTTTCTTCACAGTTGATATCGTGGTTCCTTATTTCACAACTGTCTGCTGTAACTCTCCAACTCATTTTGCCATTTTCGCATTCGACGTGAAGTCGTAGGATAGACTGATATTCCTTGGTATTTGTCACACCACCTTGCATTCTCCGTGTGGTTGAGCCCCCTCCTCCAAATATCTCATACTTCTGTGTGCGAAATTTGCATTTGCATGTTTTGCTTGATTTCTTCATATCCTTGCAAAGCCCGGTGCCTTTATATAAATCGTCCTCGCAGTCATATTTATAAATCGTTTTTGTTCCCGCTTCATTTACTTTTAACTCATTAATATTGATGTAGTCACTTGAAAATCTCACTCTCCTTTCACAAGCAGTATCATCCTCATCACATTCCTCTTTGAAAAGCGGTACAGGCCATTCTATTGTGCCACATTTTTTATTATTCACTTGATAACATGTATTTCCATGAAGACCACATTCATCGGTATTCACCTCGTTCGCATCACGATTATCAAGTTGTTCTTGCTCGCTTTTCAATTCCTTTCGGCATTTTTTATCGCATTTTTTCTTTTTTTTTTGCGTCTTAAAGATCCACGGCTTTTCTTTCTGTTTCTTGTTTCCCTGCTTTTTTTTTTGCGTCTTGTTTCCCTGCTTTTTATTTTCTTTCTTTTTCTTATCGCCACCTTTTTTCTTCTTGTCTTTTTTTTGTTTCTTTTTCTTATCGCCACCTTTTTTCTTCTTGTCTTTTCTTCGTTTCTTTTTCTTATCGCCACCATTTTTCTTCTTGCCTCTTCTCCGTTTTCTAAGAAGAATTCTCTTACCGTCATCTTTTTTCTTCTTCTTCTTGTCTTTTATTTG
>JACLAC010006355.1_pt1 | contig 14103 bp, 17 predicted proteins | sample 8027881 | NCBI WGS metagenome assembly JACLAC01 (sample SAMN15725517, study PRJNA655200) | protist metagenome | isolation source: fluorescence activated cell sorting (FACS) single amplified genomes of... | place: Spain: Blaines Bay Microbial Observatory, Mediterranean Sea | collected 2016-01-19 | reverse complement strand
TAATAGAGTAGTTTCATTTTCTAGAATCTACAATAAAGTTCCACATTTAGCTGAAACAAAGGTTGTTTTAAAAGATCTGTTAAATCTAGCTGAAAACAAAGTAACAATAGATTTGATACAAACTACAGTTTGCAAATTTTTTAAAATCAGTAAAAATGAGATGTTATCTTCAAGAAGATCCAGATATTTAGTTAGACCCAGACAAACTGCTATATATTTAACTAAAGTTCTAACATCTAAATCTTTACCAGAAATTGGAAGAGAGTTTTCTAATAGAGATCATACAACTATAATACATTCAGTTAAAACTATTGAAAAAATTAAAGAAAAAGATCCCGAAATGGTAGATAATATTAATAAACTTAAAAATCAGATATTATATAATAATAAAGATAATGAAATTTAACGTAAACCAACAAGACCTTCAACAAGCTCTAAATTATTGTCAAGGTGTAATTGAAAAAAGAAGCACACTTCCAATACTGTCTAATATTTTATTAGATGCAAGTAATTCTAAATTAACAATAACAGCTACCGATTTAGACTTAATATTTATTCATCAATTAAATAATGTTGAAGTTTTAGAAGAAGGCAGAACAACAACAACCTCTTCGATTATGTATGATATTATAAGAAAATTCTCGTCTGGTAAAAAAATAAATTTATCTTTAACAGATATAAGTAAATTACAAGTTGAGTCTGAAAAATCTATTTTTAATTTAAATTGTATTAGTGCAACAGAGTTTCCACTTACAGATGAAAATTTTAATCAAAATGAATTTATGATTAAATCTAAGCAGCTCTTAAAACTATTAAATAAATGTAAATTTTCAGTTTCTAATGACGAAACAAGACATTATTTAAGTGGGATTTATTTACATCAGACTGAGGTTGAAGATAAAAATCATTTAACTGCTGTAGCAACTGATAGCCACAGAATGTCTATTTCAAAAATAAGGTTAGATCAAAAAATTGATTTTGAACCAATCATATTACCAAAAAAAACAATTTTTCAACTATGTTCATTATTAGAAAATTATGATGGAGATGTTAAGGTATCTAATATCAAATCAAAAATAAAATTTGAATTAAATAACAGTATCTTAATATCAAAACTTATTGATGGCAAATTTCCCAATTATATCCAAGTGATTCCAAAAAATAATCAAAAAAAATTAGAATTAGATTTAAAATTATTTTTAAATTCTGTTGATAGAGTTGCTTCTGTTTCTCTAGATAAAAAAGATGGTGTAAAATTTAATTTATCAAAAGACATATTAGATCTTTCGGTTAACAATACAAATAGTGGTGATGGTAAAGAGACATTAAATGTTAAATTTGATCATGATTTAGAAATAAGTTTTAATTCAAGATACTTAATTGATGTTGCTTCACAGTTAGATGGAGAAAGAGTTGAGATATTCTTTAATGACACTGGTTCACCAGCTTTAATTAAAGATCCAGGTGATTTTGACAGTATATTTGTAGTGATGCCTATGAAGGGCTAATTTAATAAATTAAGTTCTTCGTAAATATTATTTTCCAAAATCTTAATGAATTCTTCTTTTGAGTGACCTGCCATTATTGGTTTTAAGATTGAAATAGTAATTACTTTATTGCTATTTTTATAACCTTTTTTTGGCCAAACGTAACCAGAATTAATCGCAACTGGCTGACAAGAAATTTTTAATTCTTTATAAATTCTTGATGCACCCTTTTTAAATGGAGGTCTTTCGTCTGGCAAAACTCTTGTACCTTGAGGAAATATTATTAATGGTCTGTCCGAATCTTTAATTATTTTAGATATATCTTGAAAAAATCCCAAGTTATCTTTGGTAACTTTATTTCTCTTAATTGATATTGATCCAATTTTTTTTAGATACCAACCAAAAATTGGAATTAAAAGTAATTCTTTTTTTAAAATAAAAACTGGTGAATTAAAAATTGTTTGAAGATAAAAGGTTTCAAACATTGATTGATGAGATGCAGCAATAAAAAACTTCTCGTTATTTAGAATATTTTCTCTACCTTTAATTATTATTTTAGTTGATAAAAATATCTGTAGACAAAAACTTGTCCAATATCCCATTAATTTACCGCCATATAAAACAACCTTTTGAGGTAGAAAAAAAGCTGGTAAAAAAATTAATGAAATAATTATTATTCCAGTAAAAAAAAAAATTGAGAATATAAAGTTTCTAATCATTATTATCAAAAGCTACATTAAGTCAGCGTGCTTTTGTCTTTTTTTTATAACTCTAATTTTTGAACCTTTGATGAATAGTTCCGCTGGTTTAGGTCTTAAATTGTAATTTGAACTTAATGACATTCCATACGCACCAACATCACACATAACAACAATGTCTTTTTCTTTTAATTTTTGAAATTTTTTTAATGAAGTAAACTTGTCTGTACTTTCACAAATAGGACCTACAAACTCATATGTCTTTTTTGAAATTTGATTTCTTTTTATTGATGGCAATGTCTTGTGATTAGCCCCATATAAAGCTGGTCTCATCAAGTCATTCATAGCTGCATCTAGTATAACAAAATCTTTTTTATCATTTTCTTTTATATAAATAACTTTAGAAATTAAATAACCCACATCTCCAATTATAGATCTCCCTGGTTCAAAAATTATTTTTGAGGGATGTCTTTTTAAAAATTTTTTAATAGCAGCATTATATTTACTGTAATTAAGTTTTTTACTATTTTCATTATAGGAAATTCCCATTCCTCCACCTAAATCAATAAACTTAAATTTGTGTTTAGTTTTAACAATTATTTTATCAACTACACTAAGCATTTTTTCATAGGGCTTATGGTCTAATATTTGGCTTCCAATATGAACACTTAAACATTCTAAACTAATATTTTTTGAATTTTGGCAATAGCTTACAAGTTCTAAAAATGTTTTTTCATTCACACCAAATTTATTTTCTTTTTTACCAGTTGAAATTTGACTTAAAGTCTTCGCATCTGTGTTAGGATTTAATCTAATCCCAATTTTTACTTTGCTTCTCTTAATCCTGGCTATTCTATCAATTTCATTTATTTCGCTTTTAGACTCTGCGTTTATCAATAATATCTTTTTATCAATAGCATAACTTATCTCGTTCGATGTTTTGCCTACACCTGAAAAAACAATTTTTTTTGGATTAATACCAGCCTTGAGAGCCATCATAAGTTCACCCATTGATACTACATCTGCCCCCAAACCAAATTTTTGAATTTCTCTAATTAAATTTACGTTTGTATTAGATTTAACCGCAAAACAAATTAAAGGTGAAAAAGTCTTAAAATTTTTTTTGAAACGATTAATATTTTTTTTTAATTTGGTATAAGAATAACAATAAGTTGGAGTATCAAATTTTTTAGCGACATCCTCTAATTTGACATTATCAATAGTTAGTTTGTTTTTGATATATTTCATTAAACCTTATTTTTAAGGATTATTATTTTTTCAACTTTTTGTTCTGGGTCTTCGTAAGATGGAGATCCTTTTTTTCCACAAGAGGCTAGTAAGCAACAAATTAGAAAAATAAAGGTAATTTTTTTAATCATTTTTGTTTCTTATATTTCATTATCATTTTTTTGATATTATCAAAAGCTGTTCCTCCATAAGATTTTTTTGAATTTACAGAATTCTTTAAATCAAATACTTTTAAAACGTCGTTAGTTAATTTTGGCTCAATAATTTTTAATTCTTCTAAGTTTAATTCACTAAGTTTCTTTTTCTTTTTTTCAGCTAAATTAACAACTAAAGCTGTTTTTTGATAAGCTTTTCTAAAAGACATTGAATGATTTTTTACAAGATAGTCTGCTAGATCTGTTGCAGTAATATATCCAGAATTTGCAAGCTCAAACATTCGTTTTTTATTAGGACTAGAATTTTTAAGTATTTCATCAAAAATTTTAAGACAGTTTATTAAAGTATCATTAGATCTAAAAACAATCTCCTTATCATCTTGAAGGTCTTTGAAGTACGATAATGGAAGACCTTTTAAAATTGTAAGCATCGAAAATAAGTTTCCATAACTACTTCCAGATTTTCCTCTTAAGTATTCCAATAAATCAGGATTTTTCTTTTGAGGCATTATTGATGAACCAGTTACAATTTTATCCGAAAGGTTAATTAAATTAAAACCATCAGAGCTCCAAATAATAAGTTCCTCAGCAATTCTTGAAATATGCATTGAACAAACAGAGACACTATATAAAAAATCTAAAACAAAATCTCTATCAGAAACAGTATCAATTGAATTGTTTGTTGGTTTCTTAAATCCAAGTTTTTTACTTGTATAATTTCTATCTATATTGAAAGAGGTTCCTGTCAGTGCAGCTACACCTAAAGGATTTTCATTTAAGTTATCTAAATTATTTATGAATCTATTTTTGTCTCTATTAAACATTTCAACGTAAGCCATTAAATAATGGGCAAAAGAAATAGCTTGTGCATTTTTGAGATGCGTAAAACCAGGCATAATTGTATCTATATTTTTTTCTGCTAATTTTAGAGTACTTTTAATTACTTTATCTAAATTAAGATTAATTTCTTTAGTTGAAGATTTTATCCAAATTTTAAAGTCTGTAATTACTTGATCATTTCTAGATCTTGCTGTGTGAACATAACCTGCTTCTTCGCCAATAATTTGAAAAAGTCTTTTTTCAATATTCATATGAATATCTTCATATTTTTTATTGAACTCAAATTTTTTATTAGAAATTTCTTTTTCTATTTTTGCAAGACCATAAACAATTTTATTTTTAATTTTGAAAGAAATTATTTTTTGTTTAAACAACATCTCTACATGAGCAATTGATCCCTGAATATCTTCTTTATAAAGTCGTTTATCAATATCAATTGAATTACCAACTTTTTGAAATATAGATGACGCATTTTTTTTTATACGAGTATTCCAGATTGCTTGGTTGTTTTTATTTTTTGCCATGATATTTAATTATAAATGTTTAACATGAGATTTTTAATACTATTTATTTTTTTGACAACAAATGTCTTTGCTAAAGATGTATCTGAAATAAAAAATATTGTCATTCATAAAGATCTAAAAGTCTACGATAATGTTATCTTTTTGGATAAAAATGATAAAAAAATTAACATCAAAGAATTTAATGGAAATTTACTTTTATTAAATTTTTGGGCAACCTGGTGCGAGCCATGTAAAGAAGAGATGCCATCCTTAGATAGACTTCAAATAAATGAAAATTTTAGCAATTTGAAAATTTTTGCAATTAACATATCTCAAGAAAATAAAAAAAAAGTTGATAGTTTTTTTAAAGATTTGAATATTAAAAATTTTGACCCATATTTTGATGCACCAACAACTCTTGCAAAAACATTTTCATTACGTGGAATTCCAACTTCAATTCTTATAGATAAAGATGGAAAAGAATTTTCAAGAATTATTGGGTCGATAGACTTTGATGATAAAATATTTATAAATTGGCTTAAAACTTACAATTAGTTTTTAAAAAAATAAGCAAATCCAACTAGAACAAGTATTGCTATAAATTGCAGAAGAACTCTCCATTGCATTAATTTATTTGAGTATTTTTTACTGGTTTCCCCTCCTTTGAAAAGAGTTCCAATCCCTAAAATTAAAACAACACCTACTGCTATCAAAAGAACTATAGAGACGATTTTAACAAATATTCCTGAAATCATATAAATACTGTAGATTGTTTTAAAAAATATAAAACATAATTAATTAAATATGACATTTTGCCTAGATTCAATAATAATAAAGCCTGAAGAAGGAGTGGAAATAAAACATGCCATTATTTTACTCCATGGATATGGAGGTGATGGTAAAGACATAAGTATGTTAAGTTTAAACTGGAAAAGGCACATGCCAAATACAGTTTTTATTTGTCCAAATGGACATGAGACTTGTCCTATAAATCCATCAGGATTTCAATGGTTTGATCTCACTAAAGATGACACGAATTATATACTTGATCAATCAATTAAGGCTGAAGAAAAGATTAAATTATTTATTAACGAGATCAAACAAGAATTCAATTTAACAAATAATCAGATATGCTTATCAGGTTTTAGTCAAGGTTGTATGATGTCATTGAATGTTGGATTAACATCTGATGAAAAATTTTCATGTATTGTAGGATTTTCTGGAAAAATAATTGATCAAAATAATTTAAAATCAAGAATAAAAAATTTTACTAATACTTTATTAATCCATGGTGACGCAGATCAAGTTGTGCCTTCAACATATCTTTTGGAAGCAAAAGATTTTTTAATTAGAAATAATATTGGAGTTGAAACACTTTTGATAAAAAATTGTGATCATCATATTCCTATAGAAGCTTCAAGTACAGCTCTTAATTATATTTTAAAAAAAAATTAACATTCCTTATTATTGATAAAATTGTTTAAGTAAGTTAAAAATACATAATGAATAATTTTATTGAACAAAATGTTTCATTAGAAAAATGCCCAGCTTTAGTTCTTAATGCTGATTATAGACCATTAAGCTATTATCCTTTATCTTTATGGTCATGGCAGGATACTGTAAAATCTGTTTTTTTAGATAGAGTGATAATTGTAAATAATTATGACAGAGTTATAAGAAGTCCCTCATTTAATATGCAATTACCAAGTGTTATTGCGTTAAAAGATTATATTGTTCCTCAAACTAGACCTAGCTTTACAAGGTTTAATGTCTTTTTGAGAGATAAGTTTTCTTGTCAATATTGTGGAAGTGGTGAGGAACTGACTTTTGATCATTTGTTACCAAGATCAAAAGGTGGTGAAACTAATTGGGACAATGTTGTAACGGCATGCTCTGCATGTAATGTGAAAAAGGGTGGTAAATTATTGAAAAACTCAGATATGAAGCTTAACCAATATCCTTATCGTCCTTCAACTGAGGATTTACATAAAAATGGTAAAAATTTTCCACCTAATTATTTACATAAAAGTTGGATGGATTATTTATACTGGGATGTTGAGTTAGAAGCCTAGATTTTCTCAGAAATATTTATTGCAATTTTTGAGCCTGTTTTAATAATTTTATCCAATAATAAGTAGGGACCTTTTTTTGTGGCACCTTTTTCGTAAGCTATATCTTTATGGTCTATTTCATCTTGTCTAAATTTTGTAATTTTTTTTTTTAGGGCTTTTTCGCTAACATCAAGTTGATTAATCTGATTTAAATAATGTTTGTCTATAACTTCTTCAACAGAGGCGGTACAAAGCATAGCAGCTTTTTTCCCTAATAATGTTGAACCAAAGCCTAAGCCAACACCTAGCAAATCCCACAAGGGTAAAAATTTTGTTGGTTGGATTTTTCTTTTTTTAATTTCATTTTCAAAAAACTCACAATGCTCTTTTTCATGCTCCTTCATATTTTCAATAGTTTTTTTAAGATTTTCATCTTTTACAAAAGTATTGAGGGCTAATAGTTGTCCTTCATAAATCTTGACAGCTCCACGCTCTCCAGCATGGTCTACTCTAATAAATTCTTCAACTTTTTTTTTATCAATTTTTGTCATAATTAAAATAAATTTTTCCAGCACCAATAGTAATTAGTAAAGATATTAAAATATTATAGCTTGTAAGCGACAATCCAAAAATTTTAAATGTTACATCTTTGCAGTTAATAATTTTTTCTTGTAATTTCTTTAAAATTTCTTCTTTTGACAATAAATTTGATCCACTTTTTAGGTCACAAACTAATGATTCTTCTATAAAACCTTGCTCAATACCTAAGTGATATAGTGAAAGAATAGTTCCAGCCAAAAATATAATGGCGAGCAGAAGTATAAAAAAATTTTCAAATTGAATAAATTTATAATTAAGTAAAACCACTATTATTGCCAACAAGTATGGAATTCTTTCTAATATACAAAGATTACAAGGTTGATGACCAAGAATATATTCAATAAAGAATGCAGATACTAAAGCAATAATGCTGACAAAAAAAATAAACTTTATGAATAAATTTTTGCTATTTTTAACCATTAAATTTTAAAACTAAATATACAAATACAAATATTATAACTATTAAAACTCCAATAGCAGTAAACCATTTTGATCCATGATTGTTCATATATTCAGTAAATAATTCTCCAAATTTGTAAGATAAAAATGCAACAATAAAAAATCTAAGGCTTCTTGAAATTAAACTTACAATTATAAAAACTGGAAGATTGAAAGCAATTAAGCCGCTTGCTATCGTGAAAGCTTTATAGGGCAAAGGTGTAAAGCCTGCTAAAAAAAGTATACTTAACCAAGCAAGAAAGCTATTTCCCTCTGACATATTTAGTTTCAAATTTTTAACCTTATCTTCATAATTATAAAACTCGATAACATATATTGCTAAATCAAAAAATAGGTAGCCAATTAAATATCCTAAAATACCTCCTAAAACTGAAAATATAGATGCTATTAAAAATATTTTAATAAACTCTTTTTTTTTAGCAATAACCATTGGAATAATCATTACATCTGGCGGTATTGGAAAAAATGAACTTTCAATAAAAGATACAAGAGCTAAATAAAAATTTGAACTTTTATGTGCAGCTAGATTTAAACATTTTTTGTAAAGTGTTTGAAACATTTTTTGGTTTTAATATAAATTTAGTTCTTATACTATTTAAATATAATTAATTGGATATAATGGGCGAATGGCGGAACTGGTAGACGCGCACGACTCAAAATCGTGTTTTGCAAGAAGTGAGAGTTCGATTCTCTCTTCGCCCACCAAAAAAATATGAATTTAGATAACTTAAACAACTTAATCGAATTATTTTCTCATCAAGCAGAAAAACAAAATAAAAAAAGTATTTTTTTACAATGGTTAAATCCAAATGATAAAAAAATATATACTTGGGAGGAAACACAAAAAAATATTTTAAAATTATCAAAAAAAATTAAAGAAAACATAAAAGAAGGCGATAGATGCCTCTTGGTTTCAGAAAACAGACCAGAATGGTTTGTCTCAGACATGGCAATAATGTTATCAGGTGGAATTACTGTTCCTGCATACACTACATATACAGAAGAGGATTATAAGTATTTAATTGAAGATAGTGAACCTAGCCTAATCATAGTTTCGAACAATGAGATGCTAAAAAAATTAAGCAATACAATTAATGAAAAAAAATTTATTAAAAAAGTCATAACATTAGATGAAGTTAATAAAGTAATTCATAATTTAGATATAATTAATAAAGGTAAGTATCTAGACTTTAATATCATATTAAAAAATGACTTATTAGAAGAAGATAAAATGAAAAATGAAAAATTAAAAAGAACTTCTCCCGCTTGTATAATTTATACATCTGGAACTGGAGGAAATCCAAAGGGAGTAATTTTAAGTCATGGTGGAATTTTAAACAATCTTGTAGGAGCTTGTGAAATTATGAAACCATTGTTTAATTCAAGACCAGTATTTTTAACCTGGCTTCCTCTATCCCATTCCTATGAACACTGTGTTCAATTTGCTCAAATAGCAGTGGGGGCAAAAGTATTTTATGCAGAAAAAATAGAAAAACTTTTAGAAAATATATCTGAAGCAAAACCAACTATTATGACAGCTGTTCCTAGATTTTATCAAAATCTTTATAACAAAATTAATATCAATTTAAAAAAACAAACTGGTTTTAAAGCAAAACTAATAGAAGCAACTCTACGATTGGGTAAGAAAAAGTTATTAAATCAAAAAATGACTTTTTTTGAAAAATTTCTTAATTTTATGGTTGAGATATTAGTTCGTAAAAAAATAAAAAAACAGTTTGGAGGAAATTTAAAAGCCTTTGTTTCTGGTGGAGGTGCACTCGATCAAGAAATAGGAGAATTTTTAAATTCTGTGGGACTTCCTACACTTCAGGGTTATGGTTTAACTGAAACGTCCCCAGTAGTAAGTTGTAATCCTATACATAAGATAAAAGTAGAAACTGTCGGCCCACCTTTTAAAGGAAACCAAGTTAAAATTGCTGATGATGGTGAAATTTTGGTTAAAGGTGAAAATGTGATGTTGGGGTACTGGAACAAGAAAGAGGAAACCAACGAGGTAATCATTGATGGATGGCTTCATACTGGAGACATTGGAGAAATAGATCCTGAGGATGGTTATTTAAAAATTACTGACAGAAAAAAAGATATTATAGTAAGTGCGGGTGGAGATAATATTTCTCCAGCTAAAATTGAAAATATGATTACAAATGAGTCCGAAATTGATCAATGTATGGTTTATGGTGATAAAAAAAATTATTTGGTCGCTTTAATAGTACCTAATAAAGATTTTTTAAAAGAAAAAGAAAAAATTAATAATGTAATTGAAAAAATAAATAAAAAATTAACTTTATCAGAAAAAATAAAAAGAGTTCAATTAATAGATGAAAATTTTTCTATAGAAAATGGTTTAATGACGCCAACAATGAAAGTTAAAAGAAAAAAAGTTACAGAAAAATATAAAAAACAATTAGAAAAACTTTATTAAATTGTATTTAAAAATTGTATTATTATCCGCATAAACATTAACTTAATTAATAAAAAAAATTTAATAAAAAATAAAAACAAAAAAAATTTTTTTACAAATTTAGTTTTTAATTAAAGAATTGACATAGCTTGCATAAAAAAATAAAAATATATTAATAGCGAATCAACTTGATTCGTTTAACTTAAACAGGGAGCTAAAGATGCCTAAGAAAAGAAAAAAAGCTGCTAAAAAAACTAAAAGAAAAGCAGCAAAGAAAACTAAGAAAAAAGCTAAAAAGGCTAAAAAAGCTAAAAAAAGAAAAAGATAGTAACTTACTAATCTTTACTAAAAACGCTTCTCATTACAAATCGTATGAGAGGCGTTTTTTTTTATTCGTCTAAATTTACTTCTGAATCAGAAATAGGTTCTTCAACAGGCAATTCTGTTGTAGTTGATTTTGGTGCAGATGCTATTGGTTGAGCTTGAACACTTAAATTTCTTTTTAAAGCTTTATCAAGTTTTTTTTGTGTATCTTCTAAAGATAAATTCAACACAATTTGAAACTCAGATAAAATTCTTTCATATGCTTTCTCAAACAATTGTCTTTCACTATACGATTGATCAACCATAAGATCATCACCTTTATTTAAATCTCTTACTACTTCTGCTAATTCGTAAATTTTACCAGAAGAAATTTTAGCCTCGTATTCTTGAGCTCTTCTGCTCCACATAGACCTTTTTATCTTTGGTTTACTTTTTAAAATAGAAATACATTTATTGACTTGATTGAATGTTGCTAAAGGTCTTAAGTGAGCTTGTTTATTCACTGGAACCATTCCATTAGCTTTATCTTTTTCAAACTTGATAACGTAAGTTTCAACTTCAATCCCACCTATATTAATTTTTTTAAACTCAGTGATTTGACCAACGCCATGTTTTGGGTAAACAACATGGTCTTTTATTTTATATTCTCTTTTTTCAGTTTCTTGTTTTTTGACTTTTTTAATTTCAGGTTTTACTTCATTACTTTTAGAAATTCTTAAATTATCATTTTTTTTCTCCTCTTTTATTTTAGAGACTTTAATTAATTTTTTTGCGTTAGTTAGTTTTGGGGTAATTTTTTTTGATACTTTTTTCTTTTTTTTAGCAATAACCTTTTTAGTTTTCTTGGCCTTATCTTTAATTACTTTTTTTGTTTTAATAACTTTTTTTTTCACTTTTTTTTCAGATTTAGATTTAAAGATTTTCTTTAAAATATTTTTCGTACTTATTTTGCTCATTCTTAAATTTTTCATGATCCGTAGGAGGATCTTTTTTTTGACTTATATTAGGCCAGATCTCAGAATATTTTTTATTGATTTCTAACCATTGTTCACTTCCAGGTTCAGTATCAGCTTTAATGGCATCAACTGGGCATTCAGGCTCACAAACGCCACAATCTATACACTCATCCGGTTTAATTACAAGCATATTTTTGCCTTCATAAAAACAATCCACTGGACAAACATCGACGCAGTCGGTCAATTTACATTTAATACATTTATCATTAACTATATAAGTCATTATAACTTTTCTTTTTTAATTCTATCTTTAATATCGCCCATAGTTGAGCTGTCAATGTAAAGTAAACCCGCCAAACGTCTCATTAAATTTGTTTCATAGATATCAGCTTCATTATTTGAATAAATAATAGACCACAAGGCTTCGACAATTTTAATTTTATCAACTTCAGGTAAGGTTTTTACCTCTCTTGTAAAATCTAAAATCTGATTTGAATTTTCTTCAATAGATTTAGCGTCTTTAATAGTTTGTGTTATAGTCTTCTTATTAGCACCCAATTCTAAGAGAGTCTTTTTAATAATTTCTTCTTCCTTTTCGGTATATTTTTCATCAATTTTAGCTGTATGAATTAATAGTGCACATGTTTTAATTAAAAATTTGTTTTTAGTGTCAGTTGAATCTTTTTTAAAAAACATAAAATTTAACCAAGATTTAAATTTTTTAAAATTTTAAATGGATTTTCACTTGAAACTTTTTTTATTGAATTTTTTTTAAACTTTTTAATTGGATTGTATTTAAAATAAGTTTCATCATCTTTATTAAATATTTTATAATTCATTTTTTGTAAAAGTTTTTTAAAATTATCTTTACTACAGCCTAATAAATTAAGCATCTCTGGTATTATTTTAACTTCTTTATTTTCTTTTGAGTTTGGTGAATTTATGATCAACATAAACAATCTTTCGAGGATGTCTATCCTTACAAATAAAGTATCAAATTGCTCAAAGCCACACAAAAGCATAAAATTTTTATTTTTATGCTTTTTGTCATCTAAAAAATTTAAACCAAATGTAGGTGGCTCAATACTATAATATTTTTGATGAAAATTTTTCCACAATAATGTTCTTAATGATACTGCTTCTGGTTTGATTAATTGATATAAAAATACATGATATCTTCCAAATTTTACACCCAAGTCTCTTAAAATTTTTCTTTCATTCTGACCAAGAGATTTTAGGTATTCAGAGACCTGTTCTCTTTTTAAAACACCATTATTCTCATAAAGTTGATATGCCAAAGCTTTAATTGATGAATTTTTATCTTTAAGATTTTTTAGATCAACTAAGCTTTTAAGAACTAAGTTAATTTTATCTTGTATCCATTTGCCAATATATTCACTAAGTTTCTGTTTTTGAATAGGTTCAATAATATCATCAATTATTAATTCATAATTTGGATTTAAATAATCATGACCAGAAGATAATTTAGCAATAGGAAAATCATTCCAATAAATTTTGAAATCGTTACTTAATTCAATCAACCCTGTATCAATAATAATTTGAATTCTTTTTTCTAACTCTGGCCCAATAGTTTGTCTTGCTGCTTTTTTTAATGACTTGATATCTGTTTCTAAGGCACCTTTTTTTAAATCTAATGCTAATTTAAGTCCATTTATTTTACCAATAAATTGGTCATCTATCATCACATTATTATTTTCAAGTATTTCTGTTTTGAATTCCATATCTTGTTTCAAGCCTCTTGACAGAACACTTGCCCTCTTATCAATAAATGTTTTAGTAAGTTCTTCATGAAGTCTATCTGAAAGTCTATCTTCTAGATGTTTAGTTTTTTCAATCCAATATTCGTGATTTTCTGTCCAATTGTTTTTATTTGAAACATAAGACCAAGTTCTAACATTTGCAATTCTATTTGATAAAGAATCTACATTTCCCTCTAATTTATCAAGTTTTATAAGCTGTAATCTCATAAATTCATCTGTAATTTGGTATTTTCCAGTACTTAAATATTTAAAAACATTTCCAATCACTTCATAGTGATTTCCATAAGTTTTTTTTACAAAATCAGGTATTTGACAACATTCCCATAAAAGACTGAGTAATTTTTTATCAAAATCTAAATTTATAAGACTTTTATCTTTTAAAAAATACTTAAGAGCTTTTTCATCTTCACATTCATGAATTTTACGCAACCATCCCATCTGTGGTTTTTCCTCTAAAGATTTGATTAAACTAATAGGATTGTTAAAATTCAAATTTGAGTTTCTCCAAAATAAAGTTCTAATTTCCTCAAATTTATGGCCTTCTATTAGTTCTACATCTTCAGCTGTAATTTCTTTACA
>JACLAC010008649.1_pt1 | contig 14104 bp, 11 predicted proteins | sample 8027881 | NCBI WGS metagenome assembly JACLAC01 (sample SAMN15725517, study PRJNA655200) | protist metagenome | isolation source: fluorescence activated cell sorting (FACS) single amplified genomes of... | place: Spain: Blaines Bay Microbial Observatory, Mediterranean Sea | collected 2016-01-19 | reverse complement strand
CAAGCAGTATCGGGCGCCTGGATCAGATTAGTGTGTGACCCGTAGAACAGGATCGCCTAATCGAGGTAGAGATCGTAGATGATATTCGTGAAGGTGCAGCACAAACGCTCATATGAAGCAGTTGTTATCATAGCCGAGAGTTTCGCCCAAAGCGACATCGCAACTGAGGCACCGAAAGGTTGCTATATGATTCGTTGTTGTTTTCCGATATTTCACTTTTGCTTTTTTGACTCTCAGACCTTTGTCGATGCACTTTGTTAAAAAATTATCCAGGCGATGGAAGTTTTCATCTCCACCGCCTGGATTTGATTGATCCGTCGTGTTTCAGAATGCTACTTTTTGTAAAAGCAAAGTAGATGGGTCCTTCACCGTCAATTCTATGCAACCAAAAGAACAAGGTGTCTTTTTGATCGCCATCATCGTAGCTGCCACCACCGTTTAGGTAGCTTTGCTTCACCCGCCCACCTACTGTTGTTCCACAAGCCCACCAACTTTCACTATTTTTAGAAGCAACCCGACCATCGTCAACATAGTCGCCTCCTGCGATTTCATCACGGCCGGCAACTAAATATCTCAGGTTTGGACTCCCTGAATTTGGTTCATATTCTCTTTCTTCCGTTAGAAGCAAAAAGGTTCCTACCCCGCCATATAATTTCAAATCGCGGAAATATTGAGCGGCCTACTTGGAACTACCGCCGCTTGCTCTATTGTCACTTCCATCATGCAGGGAATAAAAGGGATCCGCCAACGAAGCCCGAACTCCGTCTAAATCTGATAGAATGGTGTCCTGACCACCAACATCAATGTTTGGTCTGTGTACCTCAACGTGTAAATGCGGCCCCATCGATTTGAGTTTGTTGTTGATTGTTTACTACTCAGAGACCAAACTGTCGTCCCCAATTTTGAGAAGCCTCAGGGCAATAATCATGTTGTCAAACGATGCATAGGTGCCTGTAGCGGATCAGCATGTCACAACTCGATCTTGATAGAGTGTTAAACCTTGACCGGGCGCCTGCCCCTGGCCAGGGCAGGCGCCGATGAGCCGAAGCGATCGTGTTTCGCGCAGGTGGGCATAAAATACTTTTCGTCGGCTGCCTGCAGCATCGGCACAGTAGCCATGGTTGGGTCCGGCGAAGAATACACCGAAGGGGCGTTACAGCAACGGTGGATCAAGAAATGGTTGACAGTACGTTTCTTCGGCCCTTCTATATTCGCAAGGTATTTAATGGAGTATATTGGGATGAATGCCAGATTCGAAGAGTGCCCCCGTCCGCCCTATCCATTCTTGGTGAGTATTGCTTAACACACGTTATACATCCCCGTTAAATAACGGTTTGGGTTGGGCGATCGTTCTGCTCGCCTTTGTGTTGCGGTGGCCTTCTTCCTCGCCGGAATGGTCGCATGTCGACGAGCGCGCCTTTGTGCTCTACCCCCTGGGTTTCTGGGGCGGCGACTTTAATCCACATTTCTTCAATTATCCAACCTTCACGCTCTATGTAATTTCTGCACTCTACTACATCTACTATTTGCTATTTAGTGCGCAAGCAATGGAGTACTTTGTCGCCTACCGCTATTTCGTTGATCCCAACGACCTGCTCACCATAGCCCGCACTACCAATACTTTAGTTTCGGCCGCGACGGTGGCAGTGTGTATGGCAACCGCAAGACGCTTGTACGGTAGGACAGGAGGCTATCTGGCCGGAGTAGTGCTTGCTGTTATGCCACTGCATGCGCGCTTTGCCCACCTGGCCATAACCGATGTGGCCGCAGGTTTTTTTACGGCCTTAGCGGTGCTTTATGGTGTCAGGATTGTCCAACAACAGCAGCGAGGCGATATGGTTGTGGCCGGTATGTGTGTTGGATTGGCAGCAGCGAGCAAATATCCGGCAGGTTTGGCGTTAGTGCCGGTGCTGGTAGCCTGTCTGCTTGGTCGTAACTGGCGCGAGAATGCGACGTGGACTTCGCTTGCCATGCTCGCGGTCCCAGTAATCACCTCTTGGTTGATTTTTGTCATGGCTAGCCCCTTCGTCTTGCTCGACTGGCCTGGATTTTGGGAATCGTTTAGGGGAATGGCAGGGGAACATTTGCTGGACGACATCCATGCCACCGATGATCCGACCTGGTGGTACTGGGTGCGGCACAACTTCCGCTATGGCATAGGTTGGGCAGGCTTGCTGCTATTGACTATTTCGTTGGGGTGGCCAACCATTGGTTGGCGGCGAGAGGAATGGGTTGTAGTAGTAGGAGCGGTGGTTTTTTTGCTTTTGCTTTTTTCGGCAAGCTCGGTTTTTATGCGCTATGCGCAACCACTGGCTCCTCTGCTGGCGATTTTGTTGGCCCGTTCAGGGGGCGCGCTAGCATCCCGTCGCAGTTTGTTGGCTGTTTGGTTGGTAGTAGTGTTGGCCGAGCCGCTCTATGCCACTGTGCGACAGCGGTCTTTGCTCAGCGGCGAGGACACGCGGGAGCTGGCGCAGAAGTGGTTAGAGGAACGCGCTCCACTGGGGCAGCGTTATCTGCAGATACCCAAGATGGCTGGACAGGTCCCGATGCTCCGGGCAAGTCAGATCATGGTTCGCATACAGCCCTTTATAAACAGCTACGGAATCGAGCAGCTAGAAGATTCATTTCGGTTGCTGGCGAAGGGCCCGGAATTGCCGAGCTTATTCGGCGATTGGAAGTTGGAACATTACCTGCAAGGAGCGGGCCAGGGAGAGCCTAACGGGGAATTCTTTGTATGTCTCTATCGCCATACCTTGGCGCAAATGACCCAACGGGATTCGCTGGATTGGGCCCAGATAGAAAGCCAGGTAGAATGGTTGGTTGAATTCAATACTGGAGCAGCAACAGATCCAGCCTTTGATCGGGTGGACTGGCATTTTGTGCCGATAGGCGATTTCGCTCAGATCGAGCGTTCTGGGCCAAATATCAAAATCGGTCGCCTCCCCTGGTATGGACAGCAGAGAACAGCCACGGGCCGGTCGTTCTTCACCGCCTATAGTTTGCTTTTGGCCGGCAATAAGGCGGTAAAAGAAGAGCGTTGGACCGAAGCCGCGTATGCCTATGAGGCGCTCATCGATACGTCATTCGTACTCGATGAAATCTTCACGGTTAAGTACCAATATCAGATGTTTCTCGGTAGCGGTCATTCATTGGCGAATCTGGGCGATATTGAGGGTGCAGAAAAGGCCTGGCTGCGTTCGGCTAAGACCAACGTTGATTCGGCCGATCCATACTTCCACCTCGGGTTGATGTTCGCCGACCAACAGGACTACAGTCGAGCAGCACGATACTATATCAAAGCCAACGAACTGGAGCCGGACGATGAAATCATCCTCTTCAATCTGGGCATGGTTTTATTGGAGTTGGGCCGTTTGCAAGAATGTATCGCAGTCTTGGAGCGCGCGACGGATTTGGCCCCCGAAGCCGACACCTTGCTCAAGCTCACTATAGCGTATGGCCGCAACGGACAGCCTGACCAGGCGCGCGCTGCCTTCCTTCGCGCTCGCACTGTCGAACCGGACCATCCACAGGTAACCGCTATCGCGCGGGCGATGAGCCAGCAGCGCTGAGGCCGGATTGTCGGCCAGGTCTTGACGGACTGAATCTCGTATCGCGTCCTCGAAGTGGTTGGACTCTTCGGTGGAATACTCATTGTGGTGGAATCGAGCTTTTACCAGCCGTTAATAGCAGGCAGCAGTTACCTGTTGCCCAAGTCGGTTGAAGACTACCCCACCGATCCAGATAGCCGTACCAGTCTCAATATCCGACTCTGTTTCTCTTCAGATCAGACGGGACCGCTGTATTCCCCGGGTCCGGTAAAGCATTGGCCCTTTCCGGTCCCCTACTATCGGTTCAGCACGTTCCTTTGGACGGGAGAGCTTTTGTTCGGCGCAGGTGGCCACGAAATGTAGAGACCACCATCTCAATAGTTATTTTGTTGCCAATAGTTGCTTTTGTCGCAATAGGCAGAATATTCTAGGGAACAGGTAGCCTTGAACTCTATCGATATCGAGCTTATCATGCGACTGCGAGTAAATAATGCCCCGCACTGCTGATCCCCTAGCGCAAAAGCAGAAAATTGTTAGCGCAGCCATCGCCCTCTACATCGATGATCGCGCAAATTTTACCATCGCCAACATAGCCCGCAAGACGCGCATAAAAAAAGTCGAGATTTACAACCTTTTCAACTCTCGCAGCGCGATCCTCAAGTATTACTATCCGCTGTGCGTAGAGCGCTACCGGATTATGACCGCCGACATCGATGACTTTGCGATCTGGTCCCTTGAAGAGAAACTCGCCAACTTCGCCTATGCCCTGTTCGACATGCTACAAGAAGAACGCGAATTCGTCGAGGAACACTTCGACGAGGCTATTGTACACGGATCCGCTACTTCGCGCTTCGAGCACGATGTCGGGGCCCTGCTGAACGAATTTATCGGTGAAGACTGCACTACAGGTTGGCTCGCCTCGTTTTTAGCACGAGAATACGTACACCTAATAGGCTTCTGGTTGGCCGACGAGAGCAGCGATGCGCAATGCACCATGGCGCTAGTAGACAAAGGCGCCTCTTTCGTCGGCGAGGCAGTACTCTCCAGTGCATTGGTATATAAGGGCATTGACCTGACCAAATATCTCGTCGCTAATGATATAGTCAAGATCCCTCTGGCCAAGATGATACTCGGTCAGGCGATGCGTTGGGCGCGATGAGCGAGTTCCCCGCCAACAAACTTCAACGCGGTAAGATACTCGCGCAGACCGGCCTCAAAGTGGGCAAAAACTATGCCCTTTACTACGCCAAGCGACCGCTTTCAGGTGATCGAGAGACTGCACGTAATCGACTCAACCAAAAGAATGCCGCGGCAGTATTTGCAGACTTTACTCACCTGCGCGGCACAGCCCTCAAACTGGCCCAGTCGCTGAGCATGGACACCGGTGTTTTACCTGACGAATTCGTCGAAGTGATGGCTCAGGCACAATACCGAGTGCCGCCAATGAACCGCGCCATTGTCCGCGCGCTACTACAACGCGAATTGCGACAACCGGTGCAAAAAGTTTTTCGACATTTCGATGACACGGCCATTGCTGCCGCCTCTATTGGGCAGGTACACAGAGCCGTCGACCACGATGGGCATCAACTCGCGATCAAATTGCAGTATCCCAACGTGCGCGAGACCATTGAATCGGATCTGGCCATGGCCCGGGTGCTCTTCCGTCCGCTGTTCAAAGGCGAGGATTTGGACCTTTATTTCAATGAATTCCGCGACAAACTCTTGGAGGAGACTGATTATCTGCAAGAGGGTCGCCATCTAGATACATTCTCCGGCATATACGGCGCCGACTCACGTATCGCGATGCCCGAATGGCAACCCGACCTCAGCAGCGAGCGCCTGCTGGCGATGACCTATGTCGATGGTGCGCACATGAGCGAATTTCTCGCAACCAATCCGGACCAGCAGCGTATCGACCACTTCGGCCAACAGTTGTGGGATTTTATCCACGATCAGGTAGAGCGCCGTATTTACACTTTTCACGCCGACATTCACCCAGGTAACTTTTTGTTCCGCGACGATGGACGCCTCGGCATCCTCGATTACGGCTGTGTCAAACAATTTCCGCCCGAATTTCTCGACACCTGTATCCGCATGCTCACGGCCCATATCGGTGACGACGAGGAAGCCATTCGCGATTGCTATTACCAGATCGGTATCCTCAACCCCGAGCCCGAGCAACAACAATCTCAAGCGGAACTCTACTCTTTTATACGCGATTTTGGCCGCTTCGTGCTATCACCCTATACCGGGGACAGTTTTGACTTCGGCGATCGCTCCTTCCGCCTTGAACTCAACGAGTATATTCGCGCATCGATGCAGTGGCGCGGATTGCGCGTATCACCCCACTTTATTTTTGTAAACCGCTTGCTCTTCGGACTCTATGCGATGCTAATGCAGCTAAAACCACGTATCGCTACCCGGCAGAGCCGTGAAATTCTGATAGCGGCCAAGTCCCGTAGCCGCGAGTCGCAGCGTGCCGAGGCTTAATATTGCAACAGAAGTCGACGGCAATATTCAGGCAGTCTTCCAAGGCTTCAGCCGCGATTTATTTCTCAGGCTCAACCCACCTGTGCCGCCGGTCAAGCTACTGCGTTTCGATGGCATGAGCGTCGGCGATGAAGTGCACCTTGAATTGAGTTTCATTTTTTTTCGCCAACGATGGGTAAGCCGTATCACCGCATTTGAACAGTCCGCAACCGAAATTCGCTTTGTCGACGAAGGCACCCATTTGCCTTTCTTTCTACAATCCTGGCGACACTGCCACCGGGTCGTCGATCGAAAAGGGCAAGCAACGATCATCGACGAAATCACTTTTCAAGCGCCTAATCGTCTGCTAAGCTTGCTTCTGTTACCCACCCTCTATCTACAGTTTCTCTACCGGAAACCGATATATAAGCGTTTTTTTTCTAATCTTCAATCGACGAGCTGACCTACGGTGAAGTACCGATCAGATCAAGTGTGCCGCCGAAGTGCTGGACAATGGTCATTGTACCGCCCTAAGCCTGATCATAGACCTATGTTCCAACCACCACCAGCATAACGCGGCGAGGAAAGCCTGCGTGAGCACGACGGCAGGCACCATACCGACCTGAGCTGGCCACCATTAGGGGCACTTGCAGGCCTTTTCAGAATACCCGTCCATTGGTCGATGATGTCGCCACCCCCGAGGTGGGTCCAGCGTCGCTCAAGGTACAACTTGATATGGGCGTCACTTGAGTTTCCCGCCAGCGCCTCGGCAAAGCGACGTCGAGTGCCTAGCGCTCATAGCGCAGCGAGAGGGGGATTCCGACCATCCGCGCAACTCGCGTGTTTATTCTTTTAGGACCATATCAATGCACATCACAGCAGCGAGAATCAGTTGTCGGGCTACGTGGTCCGCAGGTACGGCGTCGGAGATTGCCAACGCATAATTATCGGCGCTAGTGAACATCTCCTTGCCAATACCCGCCCATTCTTTGCTGACTTGTGCGAATTCGGTGTCGTTGGCGATGAATCTGAAGTCCCATCCCGTCCATTTGCCCTGTAGTTGACATACCGGCTGCTCGTCGGCATCAAGTACCGCGAAAGAGCCGCCAATTGAGAAAAATTTCTGCTTGAATCCACCGATGTATTGATCGTTCTCATCGAGCACCTGTACGGTAGAGAGGAAAATAGAAATGCCCCGAGTGATGCGCAGCAGTTGTTGCCCATCCGGGGTGCGTATCGATATGTCAAAGGGTGTCATACGTTTGTATTCGCTAAACCGGAACATCTTGGTCAAAAACCCCAGGCCTTCTTCGCGGCACTCCATGACCACCTCGCCGCTTTCTGGGTCGTGAATGTCGTAATTATTCGCGGCCTTGAACATCCCGACATGCTCTTTTACTAGAAAGACATTGTTCTTCAATAGGTCGTGCATCGTCTCGTCCTTGTTATAGAGGACCACGAATAATTTCGCTTACATCGTGGTATTATTACTAGCGCGTAGGATGCGCTGATCCCGAAAAGGCCCTTTGTATTTTCCCTACACCCTCCCCAAACACCGACCATCGTCAGCATCGGAAAAAGTGTAGTTACCGCATCTGTTTTAGAAGTGTAGGGTTTCTCGTCTATTCGGGGACAAGATACGAAGAAGAGAAGTCAAAACCCAACAAAAAGACCCCAATGAAGACCGGATTAGAAGGTAGGGAAATTTGCCCGAATGGATCTTGTTGGTAGTCAGTGGCACTGGCAGAATGCGTGCAAACAATATCGTGATCGGGCGGCTGGCAAGCATGGTCTTTCTCGATCGGGTCGGCCGACCGAAAGGGACGTCGTTCGCCCATTGGGTCCGCACCCTCGTGCCCAAAACGGCACATGACACGGCCGCTATATTCCATTGCGCGGAACGGATGCCGAGGCGGCCGCGTAGATTACAATAGAGAGTCAGCAGGTAAAACAGGGCCATCAGCGACTCGCTACGCTGGGACAGGTAGTTGATACACTCGCTATTTATCAGGTGTACGGTCCAAACCATGGCGATAGCTAGGCCTAGGCCCGGGGCGTCGCCGTCGAAATGCACGGCGGCCAGCGCCCGACGGGCCAACCCATAGATCGACAACGAGCACAGAAGATGGATGCCGAGGTTGACCAGGTGATAACCGCGTGGCTCGAGGCCGTGCAAGGCGTAATTGAAGGCAAGAGTGAGGCGGACTAAGGGCCGGGCATTTAGGGCGGGCCAAGTGGATTCCGTCGGCGATTGCCACAACGGCCAGATCTGTTGGATATCGGGGTTGTCGACGATATAGACCAAATGGTCGAATACGAAAGCATTGTCCAGGCTATTGGCATAGATTACGCAGACGGCGAACAGCAGGGCCAAAAGCGGACCGTAGCGCCAGCCGAGTGGTTGGCGGTCTGCGGGTTTTGACGCTTTCATGTTGTGGCTAAGTTTCTTCTGCTTTTCGCGCCGCCCATCACTGCTATATCCAACCGTGGTGAATGGTCGTGGTCGCACCAGAGTCTGCGACTGCCGGCCTGATCCACCGCCGAGTAGTACGGTACGACCGCTTGGCGACGATTCTTCGGCGGCAAATTTTTTCCACTATTTATATATCTGAGTCGGCGTGTCTTCAAAGGGCACGGCATTGCCCCTTGCCTTTCCCCGACGGCGATAGTCTCGGACCAAAATATAGAATAGTATCCCCCACTTGGCTACAAATGTGACGGGAGAGCTTGAATCGCCTTTGGCACGAGCGCCCATACCCAAATGTGGACGACACAGGGGGATGAGAAAGACCCAGCATCGATTGACCAGATCGCTGCAATTCAATTTGCGATCTAAGTCATAAGGCGTTCCCAACACCGTCTACCCGTGGCCTACCTTCTTGTACTGCGACTATTTGTTCGGCGCCGTTTTGTTTAAGTTTTTTATCTAACTTTTCCCCATTGCTCGCTAATGCCATCAGGACAGTTAGGAAATAAAATGAAAATCAGTGAAATTGCGCTCATCTCTTTTACGATTACAACGAGTGGCACTCGGACCAAGTGGGGCTATGGCCAGCCAGGACCCGACAAGGAAATGACGCACTCGATCACGCGAATCAGCACCGACGACGGGCTCGAAGGTTATTCAGAACAAGGTTGGCCCGGCTATTTTTATACGCCACGACAAGATGAGATTGACGACCTCGTCAAGCCGTTACTGATCGGTGAAAACCCTTTGGACAGAGAGAGGCTGTGGCAACTTATGTCACGCCATAATGGATTTTCGGAGGGTCTATTAGGCAACATTGATTGTGCCCTGTGGGATCTTGCGGGGAGGATGACGAATCTGTCTGTATCTAGGCTGCTTGGTCACGCAAGAGATAGAATTAAGGCGTACGCAAGTACGGCGCCAAACCTCGGCGCACCGGAGCAGTATGCACAACACGCTTTAGACTGCAAGATGGCCGGTTACACAGCATACAAGGTCCACGCCAATATCTACTGGGATCCTATCAATAAAGAGGCTGCCCCAGGTCGACCGGCTTTCCCAAGAGAAGACGTCGATATATGTCGGGCGGTGCGCAAGGCTGTGGGTGATGATATGGTCCTGATGCTCGACCCCTGGGGTATCTATACACTTGATGAAGCGACCTGGGTTGGTCGGCAGATTGAAGAGCTAGGCTTTTACTTTTTCGAACACCCGATGCACGAGCGACAGGTTGAACCGTACCGAAAGCTGTGTCGAGAACTGCAGATTCCGGTATGCGGCCCCGAGCTTGCCCCGGGCGGAGTGTTTAGTCGTACCGAGTGGGCTTTGCAGCATGCGACAGATATCGGTCGCACGGATATCAATTTCGGTGGTATAACAGGAGTGCGGAAGACGGTCGACATGTACGAGGCAATGGGCATGAAGTGCGAGAGTTGAAAAGGTTGTAAATCTCGACTTTTTTTATGCGCGTCTTGCGGGCTATGTTGGCGATGGTAAAATTTGCGCGATCATCGATGTAGAGGGCGATGGCTGCGCTAACAATTTTCTGCTTTTGCGCTAGGGGATCAGCAGTGCGGGGCATTATTTACTCGCAGTCGCATGATAAGCTCGATATCGATAGAGTTCAAGGCTACCTGTTCCCTAGAATATTCTGCCTATTGCGACAAAAGCAACTATTGGCAACAAAATAACTATTGAGATGGTGGTCTCTACATTTCGTGGCCACCTGCGCCGAACAAAAGCTCTCCCGTCCAAAGGAACGTGCTGAACCGATAGTAGGGGACCGGAAAGGGCCAATGCTTTACCGGACCCGGGGAATACAGCGGTCCCGTCTGATCTGAAGAGAAACAGAGTCGGATATTGAGACTGGTACGGCTATCTGGATCGGTGGGGTAGTCTTCAACCGACTTGGGCAACAGGTAACTGCTGCCTGCTATTAACGGCTGGTAAAAGCTCGATTCCACCACAATGAGTATTCCACCGAAGAGTCCAACCACTTCGAGGACGCGATACGAGATTCAGTCCGTCAAGACCTGGCCGACAATCCGGCCTCAGCGCTGCTGGCTCATCGCCCGCGCGATAGCGGTTACCTGTGGATGGTCCGGTTCGACAGTGCGAGCGCGAAGGAAGGCAGCGCGCGCCTGGTCAGGCTGTCCGTTGCGGCCATACGCTATAGTGAGCTTGAGCAAGGTGTCGGCTTCGGGGGCCAAATCCGTCGCGCGCTCCAAGACTGCGATACATTCTTGCAAACGGCCCAACTCCAATAAAACCATGCCCAGATTGAAGAGGATGATTTCATCGTCCGGCTCCAGTTCGTTGGCTTTGATATAGTATCGTGCTGCTCGACTGTAGTCCTGTTGGTCGGCGAACATCAACCCGAGGTGGAAGTATGGATCGGCCGAATCAACGTTGGTCTTAGCCGAACGCAGCCAGGCCTTTTCTGCACCCTCAATATCGCCCAGATTCGCCAATGAATGACCGCTACCGAGAAACATCTGATATTGGTACTTAACCGTGAAGATTTCATCGAGTACGAATGACGTATCGATGAGCGCCTCATAGGCATACGCGGCTTCGGTCCAACGCTCTTCTTTTACCGCCTTATTGCCGGCCAAAAGCAAACTATAGGCGGTGAAGAACGACCGGCCCGTGGCTGTTCTCTGCTGTCCATACCAGGGGAGGCGACCGATTTTGATATTTGGCCCAGAACGCTCGATCTGAGCGAAATCGCCTATCGGCACAAAATGCCAGTCCACCCGATCAAAGGCTGGATCTGTTGCTGCTCCAGTATTGAATTCAACCAACCATTCTACCTGGCTTTCTATCTGGGCCCAATCCAGCGAATCCCGTTGGGTCATTTGCGCCAAGGTATGGCGATAGAGACATACAAAGAATTCCCCGTTAGGCTCTCCCTGGCCCGCTCCTTGCAGGTAATGTTCCAACTTCCAATCGCCGAATAAGCTCGGCAATTCCGGGCCCTTCGCCAGCAACCGAAATGAATCTTCTAGCTGCTCGATTCCGTAGCTGTTTATAAAGGGCTGTATGCGAACCATGATCTGACTTGCCCGGAGCATCGGGACCTGTCCAGCCATCTTGGGTATCTGCAGATAACGCTGCCCCAGTGGAGCGCGTTCCTCTAACCACTTCTGCGCCAGCTCCCGCGTGTCCTCGCCGCTGAGCAAAGACCGCTGTCGCACAGTGGCATAGAGCGGCTCGGCCAACACTACTACCAACCAAACAGCCAACAAACTGCGACGGGATGCTAGCGCGCCCCCTGAACGGGCCAACAAAATCGCCAGCAGAGGAGCCAGTGGTTGCGCATAGCGCATAAAAACCGAGCTTGCCGAAAAAAGCAAAAGCAAAAAAACCACCGCTCCTACTACTACAACCCATTCCTCTCGCCGCCAACCAATGGTTGGCCACCCCAACGAAATAGTCAATAGCAGCAAGCCTGCCCAACCTATGCCATAGCGGAAGTTGTGCCGCACCCAGTACCACCAGGTCGGATCATCGGTGGCATGGATGTCGTCCAGCAAATGTTCCCCTGCCATTCCCCTAAACGATTCCCAAAATCCAGGCCAGTCGAGCAAGACGAAGGGGCTAGCCATGACAAAAATCAACCAAGAGGTGATTACTGGGACCGCGAGCATGGCAAGCGAAGTCCACGTCGCATTCTCGCGCCAGTTACGACCAAGCAGACAGGCTACCAGCACCGGCACTAACGCCAAACCTGCCGGATATTTGCTCGCTGCTGCCAATCCAACACACATACCGGCCACAACCATATCGCCTCGCTGCTGTTGTTGGACAATCCTGACACCATAAAGCACCGCTAAGGCCGTAAAAAAACCTGCGGCCACATCGGTTATGGCCAGGTGGGCAAAGCGCGCATGCAGTGGCATAACAGCAAGCACTACTCCGGCCAGATAGCCTCCTGTCCTACCGTACAAGCGTCTTGCGGTTGCCATACACACTGCCACCGTCGCGGCCGAAACTAAAGTATTGGTAGTGCGGGCTATGGTGAGCAGGTCGTTGGGATCAACGAAATAGCGGTAGGCGACAAAGTACTCCATTGCTTGCGCACTAAATAGCAAATAGTAGATGTAGTAGAGTGCAGAAATTACATAGAGCGTGAAGGTTGGATAATTGAAGAAATGTGGATTAAAGTCGCCGCCCCAGAAACCCAGGGGGTAGAGCACAAAGGCGCGCTCGTCGACATGCGACCATTCCGGCGAGGAAGAAGGCCACCGCAACACAAAGGCGAGCAGAACGATCGCCCAACCCAAACCGTTATTTAACGGGGATGTATAACGTGTGTTAAGCAATACTCACCAAGAATGGATAGGGCGGACGGGGGCACTCTTCGAATCTGGCATTCATCCCAATATACTCCATTAAATACCTTGCGAATATAGAAGGGCCGAAGAAACGTACTGTCAACCATTTCTTGATCCACCGTTGCTGTAACGCCCCTTCGGTGTATTCTTCGCCGGACCCAACCATGGCTACTGTGCCGATGCTGCAGGCAGCCGACGAAAAGTATTTTATGCCCACCTGCGCGAAACACGATCGCTTCGGCTCATCGGCGCCTGCCCTGGCCAGGGGCAGGCGCCCGGTCAAGGTTTAACACTCTATCAAGATCGAGTTGTGACATGCTGATCCGCTACAGGCACCTATGCATCGTTTGACAACATGATTATTGCCCTGAGGCTTCTCAAAATTGGGGACGACAGTTTGGTCTCTGAGTAGTAAACAATCAACAACAAACTCAAATCGATGGGGCCGCATTTACACGTTGAGGTACACAGACCAAACATTGATGTTGGTGGTCAGGACACCATTCTATCAGATTTAGACGGAGTTCGGGCTTCGTTGGCGGATCCCTTTTATTCCCTGCATGATGGAAGTGACAATAGAGCAAGCGGCGGTAGTTCCAAGTAGGCCGCTCAATATTTCCGCGATTTGAAATTATATGGCGGGGTAGGAACCTTTTTGCTTCTAACGGAAGAAAGAGAATATGAACCAAATTCAGGGAGTCCAAACCTGAGATATTTAGTTGCCGGCCGTGATGAAATCGCAGGAGGCGACTATGTTGACGATGGTCGGGTTGCTTCTAAAAATAGTGAAAGTTGGTGGGCTTGTGGAACAACAGTAGGTGGGCGGGTGAAGCAAAGCTACCTAAACGGTGGTGGCAGCTACGATGATGGCGATCAAAAAGACACCTTGTTCTTTTGGTTGCATAGAATTGACGGTGAAGGACCCATCTACTTTGCTTTTACAAAAAGTAGCATTCTGAAACACGACGGATCAATCAAATCCAGGCGGTGGAGATGAAAACTTCCATCGCCTGGATAATTTTTTAACAAAGTGCATCGACAAAGGTCTGAGAGTCAAAAAAGCAAAAGTGAAATATCGGAAAACAACAACGAATCATATAGCAACCTTTCGGTGCCTCAGTTGCGATGTCGCTTTGGGCGAAACTCTCGGCTATGATAACAACTGCTTCATATGAGCGTTTGTGCTGCACCTTCACGAATATCATCTACGATCTCTACCTCGATTAGGCGATCCTGTTCTACGGGTCACACACTAATCTGATCCAGGCGCCCGATACTGCTTG
>JACLAC010018956.1_pt1 | contig 14105 bp, 28 predicted proteins | sample 8027881 | NCBI WGS metagenome assembly JACLAC01 (sample SAMN15725517, study PRJNA655200) | protist metagenome | isolation source: fluorescence activated cell sorting (FACS) single amplified genomes of... | place: Spain: Blaines Bay Microbial Observatory, Mediterranean Sea | collected 2016-01-19 | reverse complement strand
AAACCTGGAGATAATGTAAAAGATTCAACATCTACGGCAAATGGTGCATTAGTTGTAGATGGTGGTGTTGGTGTTGCCGGAACCATGAACATTGGTGGTGGTATTGATGTTGATGGTGATATTGATGTAAACGGCAAAACTGAATTAGATATCACCAATATTTCCGAAACTTTAAATGTTGTTGGTATTGCCACATTTGCTAATAATATTGATGCTAATGGCGATTTAGATGTGTCTGGTCATACCGAGTTAGACAACGTCAATGTTTCGGCAGCTTCAACTTTTGGTGGACTAGTTGATGTCAATGCTAATTTAGATGTATTTGGTACTTCCACATTTAGAGATGCCGTAACAATTAATGGATTATTAGATATTAATGCCGATGGTCAGGCAAATACTTTTAAAGTAGAAGATCTTACTGAGAATAGAGTTGTTATTGCCGGTACTGGTGGTGAGTTGGAGGATAGTGAAAATCTAACCTATAATGGTTCTACACTGACAATAAGTAATACTACAGATTCTACAAATACAACATCTGGTGCTTTGGTTGTTAGTGGTGGTATTGGTGTTGGAAAAGGAATTACCGCAGAAAACGGATTTGTTAATGTTAGTGTATCTTCAGAGAATAGATTTGCAAGTATAGTTAAAATAACAAATGATACAAATTCTAATAATAAAACATCAGGTGCATTAGTTGTAACTGGTGGTGCCGGTATTGGTGGAGATCTTAATGTTGGTGGTGATATTATTGCATATGCAGGATCTGATTTACGTTTAAAAACCGATATCAATCCGATTGCCGATGCCGTCAATAAAGTTAAATCTTTGAGAGGTGTCACTTATGAATGGAATGAAAATTCTGACTATGAAGGGCAGTTAGATATTGGTGTGATTGCTCAAGAAGTTGATGCTCTTGGACTTCCAGGACTTATTCAAGAAAGAGATAATGGTTATCTTGCTGTTCGTTATGAGAGACTTGTTCCTCTTTTGATTGAGGCAATCAAGGAACTTAGTGATAAGGTTGACTCTTTAGAAGAAAGACTAAATAACTAAAAAAGTATAATGGCAAATTATATTAAGTCATTTAATTTTAGAAGTGGTGTACAGGTTGATAATGATAATTTTGTTGTAAATCCCAACGGACTGGTCGGAATAGGAACAACTCTTCCTGGTGAAATTCTTGATGTTAGAGGAAATGCCAAGATTGTTGGACATGTTACAACAACAGATTTATCAGTTAGTGGAATTGTAACCGTAGGAAGTATTACTATAAATGGAAGTACCGGAACAATTAGTGCTTCTACTTTTACTGGTTCTGCCGGAAATTTTGGTGATCAGGCAGTTGTTGCCATTGCAACTGATGGATTTATTGTCGGTGCAACTGGTCTTACAACAACAAGTAATTTAGGTATTGGAACAGATAGCACTGATTTTCAGTTACAAGTAGGAAGTAATCCAACAACTGCCACTGGATTTGGTGTTACAGAAGGAAACATAACTGCCAGTGGAAACATAACTGCCAGTGGAAACTTAAAGATTAGTGGTATTTCAACCACGGCAACATTAGTTGTTACCGGACTATCAACTACCAAAGATTTTGAAGTAACCGGCGTATCAACAATAGCAACTTTAGGTGTAACGGGACTAACAACCACTAAAGATTTTGAAGTAACTGGTGTATCAACAATAGCAACTTTAGGTGTAACGGGACTAACAACCACCAAAGATTTTGAAGTAACTGGTGTAACAACAGTTGGATTTATTACCGCATCTAGTTTACAAGTTGCCGGTGTATCCACACTTGGAATTGTAACGGCATCAAACATTTATTCTACAGGGGTAGTAACAGCAACTTCTTTTGTTGGAACACTTACAGGTTCGGCAACATCTCTTGCAACGGCAAAAAACTTTAGCATCACTGGAGATTTAGAGGCATCTGCCGTATCATTTAATGGAGAAGGCCATGTTGTCTTAGCATCCACACTATCCAACAGTTTCAGTGCTAATACTTCGGGTATTATTACTGCCGCAACCATAGTGGGTTCCGCAGGATCATTTACTTCTATCGGTATTAAAACATCATCACCATCTGTTGATTTACAAATTAGAAAAGCATCTGGTGAGTCTAGAATAGAGGTTATTTCTGATACTGGCACAGCTTCTATCAGCATTGGAAATAATGTCGGCACCGGAAATAGTAGCGCATCAATAAATTATGGATCTGTTACTGGATTTGGTGTCTTTAGTACCAATGATTCCTTTAACATTATACAAAGAGATAGTGGTTATTTTAATTATTTCTTACCATCCACTACAGATTCTGCCTTTGTTTGGCATAAAGGATCAAGTAATCAGTTAATGTCACTGACTCATGATGGTAATTTAGGAATAGGAAAAACAGATTCGGCACATAAATTACACGTTCAAGGCATTTCTACCTTTACTGGTTCTGCACATTTTAATAGTAACGTAACTATTGATGGGACACTAACAATTCCATCCATTTCTGCATCACTAACCGGAAATGTGACCGGTAATGTAACTGGAGATTTGAGTGGTAATGTTAATACAACTACCGGTATTTCAACATTCAATAATATAAAATCTGCAGGAGTTGGTATAGGAACCACGTCTCCAAGGTGCGTTTTAGATCTTAAAGAATCTACTAGTAATAGCACTGGATTTGTATTATTACCAACAAGAGTTACAGCAGGTAGAAATAATATATCACCTATCGAAGGTGCTTTAATATACAATGAAGAGACAAATAGATTGGAATTTTATAATGGAACCGCATGGGTAGGTGTAACAACGGAGGCATAATATGACACTTCCATCATCCCCAGATTCAATCTCATTTTCCCAAATAGAATCTGAGTTTGGAAATAATGCCACCGCAGCAGATCCAAGAAGAACATTAGGTAAATATAGAATATCACAAAATGTTGGTGATATGTCAAATTTACCACTTGACACTGGAATAGCACAAGGAAATTCACCAATAAAATTCAGTCAATTTAGAGGAAAAAGATTAAATATCATTCTTGATTATAACAGGAATCAACATTATGAAACACCATCTCCAACAACAAAGTATAATGAAGGAGGTGATGGATTTACGGAGGTCGTTGTAGTTGGTGGATTTAAACTACCACCAGAGTCTACTAGTGGTAAAAAAGTATACATTCATGTGTCTGCCATTATTGGCGGCAGACGCGGAAATAGAAATTTCTGTTCTTTAAGGACTGGTACATGGACTAGTGGTACAGATCTTCGCATCAATATAGGACATGAAGGAGGACTTATTGGTGCCGGTGGTAAAGGAGGACAAGGTGGTGGTGAAGGTTCTGATGGAGAACATGGGGGAGATGGTTCTAGTGCTCTTGGTATTCAACATGAAGTAACAGAATTAGTTGTTCAAAGTGGTGGTTTAATCCTTGCCGGTGGTGGCGGTGGTGGTGGTGGCGGCGGTGCCGAAAATGATACACATGGAGCACCTGGTGGCAGAGGCGGTGATGGAGCTGGAGCCTCCCCCGAAACTGGACAATTAAATGTCGAAACTGGACAATTCACTGGTAACAGTGGTGATAGTGGTGCGACAGGAGATTCTGCGGGTAGTGCCAACGGTGGCGGTGGCGGTGGCGGTGGATCTGCTGGTGGTTCTGGTGGTGAAGGTAGAGACGGAGGACAAGATGGAAACACTGAAAAAGGTGGAGACGGCGGGGAGGGTTCTGCCGGAGGTGGAAATCAATTTGAAGGAGAAGGTGGAACAGGTGGAAACAATGGTTATGCAATAATAAGAGAGAATACCAACTACATAAACAATAGTAAAATTACTGGAACTATTAGTGGAGATATTGGTGATGGAGAAGTGGCAACATAATAAATAAAAAAAATACTTTGTCATGAATGATCAAAAATTGACCGCATATGTGGATGAGTTTCCTTTTCCTCATATGATCATAGATAATTTCTATACAGAAGAAGAACTAGAACTTATCTGGGAAGAACTTAAATTTTATACAAAACCTGGTAAATTACTTAAAGCAGAAGATTATGGTGGTGTTGTGGGTTATACAAGTGCAAAGGCACTTTTATTAGATAATGTTTACAAAGATTATTCTAATAATAAAGGTGTAAATTATAGAAGTTTATCTAATATATTAACCGTCAATAGAAAACTATTTGATAGTCCTGTTTTAAACATATTTGCCGATATACATGATTGCTGCTGTATTGCCAATCAATCAAATCATGATATCACAAAAGTTAGATATTATCATGATGGAGAAGGATATAATCCACATACAGACAAATGTTTTCAGTTTTTAGCATTTTCTTATTTTTACAAAGAACCCAAAAAGTTTGAGGGTGGGCAGTTATATTTTCCCAAATATGATTATGAGATTCCTTGTGATAATAACTCTATGATTATCTTCCCTGGATGGGTGGAACATGGAGTACGAGAAATAAGTATTAAGGATTCTGACTATTTTGATGGTTGGGGAAGATATGCCATCACATCTTTCTTTGGATTTAAGAGTATAAAAGTTGACAAAGTATCAGAATATGAGTAGAATACCTTTGTTGGGGTTGATGGATGAGATGTCTTTAAGTCTCTAAGACAGAGCTTCTTTATCAACCATACCAAAGGTATGTATAAAAATCCAGTTTTTAAAGTGTCCATCATATCCAGATACCGGTCTGTGATGCGCTATAATACAGAGGTAATCAAGGGAGAATCCCATGCTCTGTGAAGTCAAACTCTATGTTGCGGGTCGTACTTTCTACGAGACTGTTCATGCCGCAAATTATGATGATGCAAAGAAGGTAGCACTGGCAAGAAATCCTAATGCGACAGTAGTAAGTGTAAATGCAAAGTTCTAATAAGTTTCTAAAACCTCATATTCCACAACCAGGATTACTCGATGCTGAACCGGGTAATCCTTTAGGTTATGTGACAAATGATGGTAGATGGGCAGCAGTTCCATGTGGTAAAAAGTTTACCATTATACATAATGGAAGTGTTGTTCACCAAGCCCGCACTTATGATTCGGCACTGAACTTTATTAAAAAGGGTATTAAAAATGAAGGATCAAAACGGAATCGAAGACAAAGAACCAAGTGAAATTAAATGGAATCGGGGATTAGATATCTTCATTGAATCTGTTCATAAACCCGATTCTGCACTTCGTCAATGTGCTCATAATCAAAAATGTTATAATGAACTCATGTGGATTCGTGAAAATGTATTATCATATCTAAAGACACTCAGAAAATAATATGAACATTCCAAGAATTCATGACGGCGACAAGGTAAAATATATTGGTTGCTGTAGAGAACAAGTAAAATGGGGAAATAATGATAATCCCGATGATGTATTAGAGAGAGGACAAGAATACATAGTAGAGCAAACAGAAGTTCATACTGCACATACAAAGATATCCATTAAAGGATACAAAGGAAAGTTTAATTCTATTTGTTTTATAAAGGAGGAAAACTAATGAATCAATTTGATCCAAATGAAGTAGTATTACAAAGCACTGCTAAGTTATTTGAATACGAGAAACTATCGAGACAGATTGAAGAGTGTAATGATATTGATGTATTAAAGGATATGGCAAGATGTTGGATTAAATTGTTTATGAAACAGCAAGAAACCGTAAGAAATATTGGATTAACTCCAATGGAGCAACAGTTACCAAAAAGAAAGGATGATGAAGGATGAAAACTAAAAAATTAAAAAAATTTATCAGATGGTTCTTTTCAAATACTGATAATACGGAACAAAATATGGAAGAATATGGTACACTATATGCTCTTGTAGAAAAACTACAATATCGTGTAGAGGATCTTGAGAATGAGCAAATGCTTATGATGCGAGATATGCGTAAAGTAATGAACTCATTAGAAGAACGAATAGATATACTGAATGAAGAATGTAAGGACTCATGTACGACGAACTAAACGATTTTGAAAAGGCACTACAACATTTTGGTACGAGAGTAGAGATTATTGCTGCTATGGAAGTGGCTGATAAACTATCACCAGAAGATGCCTACCAAATGATAAAGGGAGAACTAAAAGAGTTGAAAAAAACTAGGAAACTTCATGGTGATGACTGATTCATTTTCTATTCATCAAAATGATGATGGTTCATTTAGTTTGGAATGGGACAGAAATGATCCTGAATGGAACTGGTTGAATGACTTGACAACTAAAGACATCGAGAGTATGCTAGAAAAGGAAATCATCAAAAATCACAATGAAAGACACTGAACTTGAGTATAAAAACTATTCATTATCTAATTTAAATGATTGGATTTCTGATGCTCTCAACTCAGAGGCAACACCAGAAGAAATCTATGCAACCATAGTGAATTGTGTAGAAAGAGATGTAGAGTATCATGATGCTTGTGTTAAGCAGGCAAAACAACTCCTTTCTCTATTAAAAGGTCAGGAAATCCCAAATTTTGATGATAAAATTACGTTTTCATCATATAATGATGATGTAATCAACTTCCCATCAAGATACTAATAAATATCACATAACTTTCAAAACTATTATGGAAAGCGTAGAAAAACATATTGAGGTTGATAAAAAAATCCTTGAAGACCCAACAACATCACCTCAACAACGTCGTCATATTGAAGGAGAATTACATGAACTTGAGGTTTATGTAGAAAATCATAAAGAAGAAATTGATGCCGGTGACCATCATGATCCCACCGCACTTGAACTCTTCTGTGAAGTAGAACCTGATGCCGATGAATGTAGAATTTATGATGATTGAATGTGACAATGTTTAAGGTGTCCACCACTCCTTGACGGGGTGGTTTTTTTGTGGCATAATATATTCATATTCATCAGACATCTGTGACCATCACTCTTCGTCCCCATCAGGAACGTGCCGTGAATGCCATGTCGGCACATGACAAAGGACAGGTTATCATCCCCACTGGTGGTGGTAAGACTATTTGTATGATTACAGACATCATAGAGAACCAGAAACACATTGATAATGGTTCTACAACTGTTGTTGTTGCTCCACGTATTCTTCTGGCAGAACAACTCTGTAGTGAGTTTATGGAACTTATTGATGGTTCTTATACTCATGTTATGCACGTTCATAGTGGTGAAACGCATCACTTCAGTACAACCAATCCTGAAAAGATTTCATTATTTGCTAATTGTGCTCGTACTGCTGGTGAAAACTTGATTATTTTTACCACCTATCACTCTCTCCATCGTGTTATGGAGGCAGACATTGAAGTTAATACCATTTATTTTGATGAAGCACACAACTCTGTCCAGCGTAATTTCTTTTATTCCACGGAGTATTTTGCTTCTGATGCTGATCGCTGCTATTTCTTCACTGCTACTCCTAAGCACTCTATTTCTGTATTCAAGCCTGGGATGAATGATACGGAAGTTTATGGTAATGTAATCTGTCAGGTTGGTGCTCCAGAACTGGTTGATGGTGGTTACATTCTTCCTCCTAAGGTTGTTGTCAAGCAACTGGATATGGTACAGGACAAGCGTATGATTCCTGACCGTGATTCTGAGAATCTATTGACTACCATCGATGACAATTCTTTGGATAAGATTCTCATTTGTGCTCGTTCTACAAAGCAGATTGTTCGGTTGATTTCAGAATCTGACTTCTGTAAAGAGTTGAATGAGCGTGGATATTCTTGGATGTATATTACTGCCAAGACTGGTGGTATTATTGATGGACAGAAAGTCAATCGTGAGGTATTTTTTGAGACTCTAAATGCCTGGGGTAAAGATTCTTCTAAGAAGTTCGTGGTTCTTCACCACTCTATTCTGTCCGAAGGTATCAACGTCAGTGGACTTGAGGCAGTGTTGTTCATGCGTAGTATGGATTATATTGGTATCAGTCAGTCAATCGGGCGCGTAATCCGTCTGGGTGGGTCTCAGAAGACGTTTGGACTGGTTTGTGTTCCTGTCTATGATAAGGTAGGTATCAGCACGGCACGAAAGGTTCAGGCAGTTGTTGATGTGGTTTTTGAGAAGGGTGAGGCAGCTGTGTCGGTGGTCAAACGATGAACCGTCCACCATCCGTTGCCAGGGCACCAGGATGCCCTATAATACAGAGGTAATCAAGGGAGGGACATGCGGACCACCACTGCCACTTACAACATTCGTGTTGAAACTTGTGACTTCAAAGTAATTGAGTTTCAACGCACACTGCCCACCAAACCAACAACATCCAAGGGTATAAAGGCACAGAATAGTAAACTTGAGCAGTGGGTAATGAAAGAATTACCTTTTTATTCCCGCATTGAAATTACACCCGCAAACTAATGATCACATCCAAACGTCAAATGCTCAAGATCATGAGCACCTGTGCCCAGGCAGATACTCTCACAAGGGAGGAAAAGTTTCAAGTCTTCTGCAAAGTGTGTGACAACATGCTCAACGAAGGTAGAATGACCAAAACAACTCACAAACGTTTCACTGAAATCTGGTAATGATTGTTCTCACTGCTGAAAATCAAGGTTGTGCCTATTCCATTGATAGTGAAGGCACACTATTTTACACTCCACAGTATCAGGATGGTTCTATCAATCTTGAGGACTGGTGTGAAGTTGATCTGATGCACCTTATGGGAGAAGAAGAAAATCTTCGACTGGAGGTTGATGCCATTCATGAGAAACTTATTTCCATGAGTAAGGCTATCGGAGAATACTTCCAAAAGTAAAAGTTCACTTTTCAAACCCTTTTCTTTCTTTATTATGGCAACCCGAGCACGAATTGGTATTGATGTTGGAAATGCAATCGTTTCTGTCTATCATCACTGGGACGGTTATCCTGAGTGGTTGGGTCGCATCTTGAGCACACATTACACCACAAAAGAAGAAGTTACCGAACTGATTGATGGCGGTGATATGTCTTCCTGTTGGACTAATTGTGGTTGGAACAATGAAACCCGTCCCGAAAAGGGTCCGATGTATTACTCTGAGCGTGGTGAGGATTGTCCTCCACGTATGGATGAATCTATCACTGAGTTCATTAACAAAGGTGAAGAGTTTGGATATATTTTCAAGGATGGAGAGTGGTTCTGTTATGATACTACAACCTGGAGTGATACTTTCGCACAGGTCATAGATATTCCAGAGGGAGCCCTGGCAGTATGATCGATTTAGAAAAACTTTCTCTTGAAGAGAAAGAAGCACTGGCAGAAGATTGTGAAGACTTTCTTCTCCACAGAAACATACCATTGAGGTCACACTCATACGACAACATTATTCTTCATGCCGTGCGTGAAGGATATCAAATGGCAAAATTTGATCGTCCCATTCGTAAAGCATCATGATTGTTACTCCAGAACAACTGAAAATCACCAGAAAAGAATGGGAGTGTTATATTGACACTCCTGATAATGTCATTGAGCAGGTTAATCTGGAATTTTTGAGTATTCTTAATTCCAGTACAAGTCCACGATGGGCTCAGAAAAGAATCTATGATTTTTTTGAGAAAAATAACTATATGGAGCACGGATTTTTAGATTCTGAGTGTATGCAAATGGCGACTAATGCCATTAACAAATACTACAATTCCAGCATCGACCGTTGGGAGAGTATGACACTCAGATAACCTACACACAGCACCCTGAAACCCCACCAGGATGCCCTATAATACATTCGTAATCAAGGGAACGCCCCATGACAACCTCCTTCGCAGACTACGTTGCTCAGCAGGATGCTCGCAACGATATTCAGCTTAAGGTTCGTGAGTATTGCCTTATGCTTTGTGAGGCACTGGAGCAGGATTTTGTGAAAGATTCTCTCCGTCGTGCTGATTTCTTCCTGAGAACTGATCCTGAGTATCGTCAACAACGTATTGAAGAGATCAATGCAGGCAAAAGAATGTATAAGTTCTACATTGAGAGTGGTCGTAAGTATCATAAAATCATTATGGAGACTGGTGATGGTTCCCGTAGTGTTCATGCCTTTGTTAATATGAAGACTGGTGAGTTACACAAGGCAGCAAGTTTCAAGGCACCAGTGAAAGAACCACGTTTCGACATGCGTGTTATCAAGGAGCGTGAGTGGGTCTATGAGAACTGCGACTGGAGTGGCGGTTATCTTTACAAAAACGCATACTATGCCGATTGATGACGACTAAAGAAAAACTTCTGTTCATTTCATCCTTTATTTGGTTTCTCCACTGGGGCACATGTCTAGCATCTACACTTCTGGATACGGTTATTCTAAGAAGCTCTGTGAGGATATTACCTCTTGGTTTCTGAATGAATTTTATCCACGGCATAAGATTTCCGTGGATATTGTTCATCGTGGATTGAAACGTGAAAATGCTCTGGGATACTGTGATGTTGAGGGTGATTCTTATCGCCCTCGTCACTTCCTGATTGAACTTCAGTCCAATATGTGTAAGGAATCTTACATAAAAACTCTTTTGCACGAACTGACCCATCTGGCACAGTGGGTAGATGGTTCGCTGCGGTTTCGGCATGGAAAAATGTGTTATTGTCAAGAACCGGTCGAAAATTACGATTATGAGTATCAACCACATGAGATTGAGGCACGGGAGAGTGAAGAAATCCTATATGATCTGTATCTAAATGAGAAAGAAGGTGTGCCGGTGAAACAGGTGGCACAGCAGTCGTTCCCGAACCGTCTGTGTGCCTTATAATATGGGGGTAATCGAGGGAGGGAACCATGACCGACTTCATCTGTGCCTACTTTGGTTCTGACTGGACAATCACGACACGAGGGTTCTCCAGTGCCCGGATGGCAGAGAAGCACGGTCTTTACATGATGCCAACTGCCGGTGTGTTCGGGTTTGCCGTTATTCAGGAGAATGAGAACGGATGGGAAGTCTGTGATTGGCACAGTATTCTTCCACCTAACAATAAGGTGACTAAAATCAATGATCTCAACAAATTCAACGTTTCTATCTGATGAACATGTTCACTATTGATGACCAACTGATTTTCTTGATTGATCGACTGAATAATGCGGTCAATGTTTGTTATGAGGCTCCCGAAAATGATGAGCATGGTTATCCTTATGCGACAGGATATGCAAGGTCTGCGATGACTGATGTGGCAGATAGTTTAAGCAAAATTGTGGAACAAATGAGGGAGGAGAAGGACGGTTGATCAAACTGTCCACTCTGCCCCTGACTCTTCCCCACTCTACCCTATAATAAGTTCATCAACGCAACACACCATGATCACTGTCAATCTGACTGAACAACAACTCTCACTGATGGAAGAACTTGTAGGTGAAAAGTTTAATGAAGTCGCACAAGCATGGTTGCCTGCGAGTGAAACAGAAGACATGAACAAACTTTGTTATGATACACTTTTGAATCTTCGTTGTGTTCGTATGTCCAAAGAGTTTGACGAAACTTATGCTAACTGGAACAAAGATGTCTTCCTATTTGACAAGAAAGAATACCTGCGTGATGTAGGTCTTGTGACGGATGAGGAACTGGCACAGCAGGGCATCTTCTGACCCCATCCTACCCTATAATAAGTTCATCGACAGGGAGACACCCCCACATGCAAGTCACCAGCAAGCGTCACTCCATGGTTGTTGAGTTTCGTCCTCACAACATCCTGACCGATAAGTTTGTTTATACCCTGAAGTTCAGGGGTGATGCACAATCAATGCGGTTGATGTCAAAGAAGGAAATGATCGAAACTGTCAATGCACGTCTTGATCATAACTATGAAGTTACCGACTTTCTGACCGAACCTCAATCCTACTTCCCTGCCTGTTGCTGATGTTCTAAGTTCGGCGTCATTCTTCTTTTCATCTATTCTCTTCTCTCATGAACTACACACTCAAAGAACTCCAAGAACGTGTCAATCAAATGATTGAACAACAAGGTGAAGATGCACATTGTGCGGCATGGATTTACACTAAGCACGATTGTCATTTGAAGGATGAAGATGGTGAGATTGATTACAATAACAACGTAGAAGATGCTGAAGTTCTTCAACGTATCTTCTATCAAGTTGGTGATTCTGATTACATCTATCAGACAATTCAAGATGAAGTGGATGAATCAACTGAGGAACACCTTGTCCAGTATCAACAGGAACTGGGCTAAATTTTATATGAAAGTAATGAATTGAGTATCATGAGTAAATTTCATGCTCTGGCATTTGCTCTTCCTGATGAACCAGTCAATCGGGAACATTTCTGGAGTGAATGGATTAGTTTTGATAAACAATCCGATGCCGAAAATTGGTGTATCAGATATTCCGATAATTATAAAGTTACGGGATATTATGTGATTGAGGAGATGAGAAATAAGTGGAGAATCATCAAGGGAATCGGTACACAGTACACTGATGTTTATTATGATGATGGACAGTTTCATGTCAGGTACTTTACGGATAATCTAAGGTACGGTACATTATCAGAACTGAAGGAACTGATTGATGAAAAGATTAGTATCCATGGACCTCATAGTCCTGTTGCATCTGCACTATTCATACGAAAAGATAGTAAAAAGGTCAAAAGTGCCAAGTTCAATAAGAGTGATAAAGTAAGGTTACTATCAGAAGTTATACCCGATAAAGAGTGGATTTATATGGTAGAATAGATAAGATGAGTATCTTTCTAATCTAAAACATATGAAGACAGAAACCAATGTATTTCTCAATGTTCAGGAAATAGGTGTATTACTCAGTGCTCTTCAACTCTTGGATCATTCTGATGAACATCATATTGCCAGACAGTATGGTCCGGCACCTGTCTTATACAATCGCCTTAATGAAATTTATCAACAAATGGACAAATCTCAAATTAACAACTATCATCAGTATCATATACATGAGCACAGTTATTGATGGAACAATTCGGATGGGATACCAATGATGAATTTCCAATCGAAACATCATCAACAGAAAAAACTCTTTATCTTCATTCATTAAGTCAATACTCCTGTATATCCCATGATGGTTATATTCAACTTGGTATCTTCGATCATTCTATTCAAAAACATATTGAATTGAATCCGACAATACGCTGGGTTGAAACTTATTGGTATCCTGATGTATTCAGTAGGCGTTATAAACGAGTGACATTCCAAAAGACTGTTAAGGCTAATGAGGGTAGTCCAAAGACTGATAATCAGGGACAGGGTATTGATTATGATAAGATAAAACCTAAGGGATGCACTAAATTAGAAGGTAAGTAATAGAAAACCAATGACACAAAAAACATATAAAATTGAAGAGGAAGGAACAAATGGTTGGGAACTTGTTGATGAGAAGCATCAGCACCTTACAAAGGAAGAGTGTTCTGAACTGTTGGAAAGTCTTATGGCAAAGGGTGTTAATCCAAACTATCTTCGTGTGGTAAGAGATGACGACTGAATATGTTCCGCAACTTGATGATTATGTTAAGTGGAGAACTATAGAAGGATGGGTGTACTTTGTTGATAGTGAATACATTACCATAGAGATAGCAACCAAACCAAAGTCTGATGATTTAGTACCCTTACATAAGAAACATCATGTTCTAATTGTATGTCATTACTGGTACTGGAATGAGGTGAAATACATCAAAAATAGGAGAAATGTGGTTGAAAATGGTTAAAAAACAATTAAAAAGGTATTTTTAAATATAAAAGAGTTGTTTGTTTGTTAATGATAATCATTATCAATAAGGGTGTTAGTAACTGTGTAGATACTGTGTAGATACTGTATAGAAACCCCTGAGTAACTTCATAGAAACCTTCTGACCTTATGTGTTAGAAACCTCCAGACCTTATGTGGGCTTGGCGAGCATAGCATGAACCGCGCAGTTTGTCAAGCCACGGGGCACGAAAATGCTACGAGAACGACACATTTCTCGACGAGGTTGTATAAATAATCCTTATGAATCTCGACGAGACACACACTTGACTTCTCGACGAGATCATAGTATCATAATCACAGTTCATCAATCTCGACGAGAACCATGTACGACGATTACGATCTCGACTATACATTAGGCAATGATTATTCATCATCATATGATCTCGACGAGATGTGCGAGAATCATGTATCATATAACATGATGCAAGATAACACATCATATAACGACGAGATCACAT
>JACLAC010015839.1_pt1 | contig 14113 bp, 8 predicted proteins | sample 8027881 | NCBI WGS metagenome assembly JACLAC01 (sample SAMN15725517, study PRJNA655200) | protist metagenome | isolation source: fluorescence activated cell sorting (FACS) single amplified genomes of... | place: Spain: Blaines Bay Microbial Observatory, Mediterranean Sea | collected 2016-01-19 | reverse complement strand
CCCATGCGCGCCGAGGGATATCGTCGACCGCCGCGCCTGCGCAAAGTTCGATGGCGGCGCGTCGTCGGCGTTCACTCCAGCTTCGCTCGCCCGGGGCGCAGCGTCGACGCGAGCTGAATCCCTTTTTTTCTTCGTACTTGGCGTACCATCACCTCCTACGTCGTCATTCTTTCCTGTTTGGGCCGAAATAGCACGCGATGTTTCCGCGTTCCCCTTTTCTCCAGGGGCGGGAGTGCCCATGACCTGCACCACCGCGCTTTCGAGCGTCTCGGAGATAATCGCCGCCGGACTCACGCCCTTGGCGTGCTTCTTCGCCGACGTTTTTTCAAAAAGTTCCGCAAGAAATGTGAGGGGGCTTTGGGGACGCTTTGACAGCAGCTCGACGGACATAAGCTCCAGCAGCTTACCCACGTCGTGCTTTTCAGCGTACGCTTCGGCGTTCATGGTGGTTGATTATTGCGAAGAAAGAATTAAAAAGAGGGTGTTGACGCTTATCAATTTCTTGCGTCGAGAGTACAAATTTTTGCTAATATACCCCGCAACAAAAGAATCGTCCAAAAATGAAGTACGTTGACGCGTACGATTCACTTTTTTATAAAAAAACACCCAAAAAAAACAAGAGATCTTTTTTTTTTTTTTAACGCGACAAGAAATATAAATATTATTTTTTCTTTAACAACGAAATAAATATACCAACAGAATAGGTATAAGGGCAGTCGATTTTGAAAGAATGTCCGATTTTAACTATGCAATTAAAGCATACAGATCGATTAATGTGGCGCTTTGGTATGGGGTTTTTAAAAATAATCCAAAAAAAGATCTCCGAGGGAGAAACGGACAAATAATAATGAGATCGTCTCCCACTCGGCTAGTAATACAATATATGTATTTACTCGTAGTTTTAAACACACAAAATAGACTACCTTAGGGTAATAATGAGGGATAATAAATATATTTTTAATAATAATACGAGTAGTACTCGTACAATAGTTATTTAGTTAAATACGAGTAGTACTACCTGCTGGGAGGGCGCCGAAGTCAAGGCGTATAATAATATATATTGGCGCGACCGTCAAGCGGCAGTGGGAATATTAAATTAAAAAAAAAAAAATTAAAAATTATTTATTTATTTACATAATAATGAGCCCCAGTGGATATGCGCGCATTTTTATATGCACATCTGCTGCGTACGCATGAAAAGCGCGCGCATTTCAAATGATTGCAAGTTGCTGATGCTCTTCTCCCCTCGGGCGAAAATGGGCGTCGTTTTTATGCTCGTTGGGGCGTCGATGGTCGTCCTGTGAAAGCGATCGTGCTATGAACGCTCCGCCTTTGCTGCTGCTCAGCGAGGACGATGCCGCAGCGTACGTGCGATCGCGCGCGAGTGATATTTTTGGAAAGGGGAGAGGCGTTGAGGTTATTTCCGCAGAAAGGCTAACGGGAGGGAATCTCAATTTTGCGTTCGCCATCACGGTGGAGCTCGACATAGGTTGGGGAACGGCAAGAACGGAGCAAATGTTTTTTCTGAAGCAAGCGCCGCCCTACATCGCAATTTTTGGACCTGAAGGCGTGCCCTTAACGCAGAATCGCATCCGCGTGGAGCACGCGGCGTACTGTACGTTTGCAAAATGCCTAAAAGGCACCACGGTAGAAAGGGCAGTTCCTGCAGTGCGATACTACGACGACACACACCGCGTCCTCGTCGTTGATTTTGCAGACATTTGCTACGTAGAGCTAGATCAGCAGCTTGGGACTGCAACGTTGAGCGATTGCGATGAAGAAGTGAGGCGCGCCGTTAATTTAGGCGGCGTAGGTCATGCGATCGGTTGTTTCTTGGGTCATCTTCATGCTGCCACGCACGCATCCATTGGGGAAAATAAGGACGCGGCACTTGCGCTGGCGCAGGAATTCGGCAACAAAGATATGCGCGATATCCAAGTCGCGTACGTGTTTACAAAGTGCTTCGAAGATCGAGTCGCTGCTGCATCAGCCGGACTCGATGTCACGGATCTCCTCGTGGAACGCGTGGATGCCCTAAAGGCAAAGTACTTTGACGCAAGCAAGGGAGAGTGCCTATGCCACGGCGATCTCCACGCAGGCTCCGTCCTCGCAAACATCTTTCCGTCATCGCCGAATCAATTGCAAATTAAGGTGGTTGACATGGAATTTGCCGTTTATGGACCCGCTGGACTCGACATAGGTTCGCTCTTTTCAAGTTTGATCCTCGCAGCTGTCCACGCGTCTGTCGAAGCAAAGCCGTCGCGCGACCGCGCTTGCACCATACGGCGTCTCCACGACTGCACCGAGCGCGTATGGCGGGCTTACGAGTCGATAATGCTGCAGAGGGGCGTGTCAGCGGAAGCGGTGCGGCGCATATCCGTGGACGCGTCAGGCTACGCGGGCGTTGAAGTAGCGCGGACGCTGCTGGGATTTGCCGGCAAGCGAAGTGCCTTGAATGAGTTTAGCGTCGAGGCCCTGGATGCTGCGCAGAGAGCTCGGGGCCTCGCCGTCGCGCAAAGGCTTATACTGGAGGACGCTGGCGTGGAGCTCGTCTTGGCAGTTTTGGACAGCGCGGGCGTGTGAATCCGGCGGACGAAATGAAAATATGCTAACTGCAAAGTTGCGATATTATTTTTTAGTTTTTGTTATTTGTTATTTTTAAAAAAATATTTATCTCTACATCATAAGGTACATTATCGTACCATATACCTTACTCCAAGTGTGCGCAGGAGCATACAAGCACCTGCCAAAGTACACAGTGCAATCATACATGACTAATGTACGTACATCGTGTGTATTCATTACTATTATTATTTAAAAATAACTAGTAATAATAACTTTGTTAATAATATACGCACAAATAATAAAAAAGTACAATAATTCGCAAAAATATGTATAGTTTGTTTCTTAAAATGTTGAAAAATGATGAAACATGCGCACTTGCATTCATTTTAGTGCACCGCATAGATGCGGAGAGAGGGGACTTTTACGACGCGTCGGCGATGGTAAGGTTCCAGTCGTATCCGTTAAATTCGCCGTGGTCGTGGTCTTTGGCGCACACAAGCTCCTCCTTTTTTTGACCCCCCATCCCAAACGCTGATTGAAAGTCGTTTTGGGAGTTGCCCTCAAAGTAACCCTTGTCTGCCGTAGGCGTCCATGGCGCAGGAATTTCCTGCGATCGAAATTTGCAAGCGTCGTAGCCAGAAAGCCACTCCGAATCGAGCATCTCATCAGGATTCTTGCGGCCATCGGGGTCTTTCAGCAAGCACGAGCGGAGAAACGCCTTGCAGTGATCGCTCGCTTGCAGATCATCGTACTCAATAAGATCGGCCTTTCCATCTACGTTGACATTCGAGTTCATGCGGTCTGCGTTGATGATGGACTTGCTGTTATTATTGGACTTTGTTTTGAGGAGCTCGTACACGAGCACGCCGAGAGAGTACGAGTCTACCTTCTTCGTTTGAATGTGGGGCTTCCTCAGCGCCTCTGGAGGCATGTACGACCTGGTTCCGCTCGAGCCTGTGCACGTGCCGTCTGCGTCCATGATCTTGGAAATGCCAAAGTCTGTCAAGAGGCAGTACCCGTTCGATTTGATGACGACGTTGTCGGGTTTGATATCGCGGTGGATGATGCCCGCTTTGTGGACTTCGACGAGCGCCTCGCAGAGGCAGCGCGTGTAGAATTTGACGCGCTCTTCGTCGAGGCGGCGCTCATTTCCGTGGTTCATGTGATATCGAAGGTCACCTCCGAGAGCGAGAGTGAGAACCAAGAAGCAGTCAGAAGAGTTTTGGAAGGCGTAGTGCATGCCTGCAACCCAGTTGGAGTTTTTATCGAGACGTGCTAGTATATCCCTCTCGTTCTTGATCATTTGGACGTTCTTCGACTGCACGATGGTTTTTTTCGAAAGCGTTTTCATTGCAAACAGCTCCTTTGTACTATTGAGCTGCACGGCGTTGACCTTTCCAAAGCCGCCTTGGCCGACTTGCCTGTTTATCTCAAAGTGGTCGTACCCGATGCGGTCCTTGAACTTTACGCTGCTCGCTCCACCACCCATGGTATTCCTACAGTTTGTTGGCGTAACGTTGATATATTAACCAAAGAGGAAATGTTTCCCTTACAATTTTGCGGACCGTCAAAACAGTATGCGTCGTTGTTCTCGAACCTATTGCTTTGCTCAAGTGGAGAGGGGGTTGAATAGATTGTCAAAGGCTTCGGGAAAAGTTGATCGGATGGTTCGCGCGCTTTCGCAGCAAAGCTGGGAGAAGGGGAACGGGTCAGCCTGCCGACCCTTTAGACAATGCGCACGCACCCTGCGTACCACTCTGCAAGTCAATCATCACAAACAATACCACTAATTGTACATATATAGTTATTTATATTTCTTTTTAAAAAAATTAATAAGAATAAATACAATATAATAATATAAAAAAATTACGTAAATATCACGTAAATATTAAATATTTATTGTATGTAAATATGCATATATATTTATAAAAAAAGGATGCAAAATTCAAAAAAACATTCTTTTGAACTACCTTGGTTATTTTCCTCCCCCCGTGCGCACCTCTTTCTTGCACCAAAATATACGATTTCATCGACGCACTCTCCGACGCCTACGTTTGATTGAGGGTTACACCGCGAGGGCGTCATGCGCATGGGACGCTCCTCCACACGAGCTTCTTTGCACGAGAACCCACCACAATTTTCACCCTCTCATACTGAAAAAGTTAGTAGAAAAATTATAAACGCTCGAGTGAAACGGACATATTTATTTACTCGCGGTGCAATTGGTTATTATTTTAAAAATAATATTTAGCCATATAAAAAATACCCTATTTACTTTTGGCCCTTTCGTGTGCTACTACTAAGAAACGCACTGGCTCTACACGCCCCACGTCAATATATATATTTTTTTATTTTTTTTTGATCAAATGATTGTAAATAATATATTGGCAGCCCGGGGCGCTTTCGATAATAATAATAATAACGCGAGTGAAGGAGGCTTTTTAAAAAAAATATAGAGAATAAAGTCGCAGCCTTTATAATAATAAGCGTAAACGTTTCATAAAAAAGAAAATAAAAATAATGTCGTCTGCTGCCTACAACGCAGCGCACCAGAAGGAGTGGGACGAAGTGGAAGGGATGGTGAAAAAGCTGCTGGAAAAGGCAGCTGTAGTATTCCACGGTCTTTCCGGCGCGCCGTACGAGCTTCACGGGGACGTCGTTGCGCAGCGCCTAGCGACGATGGGAAACAAAAGCTACGAAGGGTTGACAGTCAAGGAAATTATGCGAAAGGAGTTTAATCGCACAACTGAGCTGGGGGTCGAAATTTTGAAGGACATTGACGACCTGGAAGCGCGCGCAATTGCCCTTGCCAAGGGTGCCACAGACGACAACGAGACTTCTTTTGGGGGCATGAGCACCGAGGAGATTGCCGACGCTATGGACAACGCGGACGGCGCTGACGCGTGCGGCCCCATATCTGCGTACGAGGCGGCGCTGAAGGAAGGCCACGTGAGCATGCTAAGACACTTTACCGCCAAAATGCGCGCAGCTGCTGCTCGCGCTCTTGGAGAGGAGCCGCCCAAAGAAGACGCGGCGGGCGCATCATCATTATTGCCCGCTGGGAAAGCAGCAGCAGCAGCACCCACGCTTTCTCCGCCAAACGGCTTGAAGCGAAAGAGGTCAGCGTCTTTCTCAAAAAGCGAAGCGCTGTCGCGCGCAGAAGAAATCCGCTTCCAGCGCGCATCAGAAAAGCTCGAGGGCGTGCGGCGGAGCGTGCTCAAAGTCGCCGCCCGCGCAGCTGAAGTAGAAGACGAAAGCGAAGAAAATAAGTAGCATAAAGATATTATTATTTAGTGTACAACGTCCAGTATTTAGATTAAAACATATTTATATATAAATAAATAATTACGCCACGGGCAGCGGAGGCATCGTCTGCATCTTGGGCTTGAAGCCGAGCTCGGCGACGGGAATATCGTACTCTTCCAACTTTTCCTCAAACTTGGCGAGCGTCTCGTTGTGGCGAAGAATCGCCTGCGCGAGGGACTGCTGCAGCTCCTTGATGGCGTCGTTTTTAGCGGTTAGGATGTCCTCCACCTTGCGCTGCGCTGAGCCGGTCGACTGCGGCTCCAAGTTGAAGCTGTGGATCAGGTGGTTCAGTTGACCGTCCGTCTTCTCGAGCTCCTCGCCGTACACAGACAGCTTCTTCTCAAACAGCATGTTGCGAAATCCGCTCTTTTGCTGCACGTCGTATATCGTCGCCTGAAACTGCTCGTACAAGTCGTCGCGCTCCTTCTCGACGATCTGAAACCGCTGCGTGAGCACCTCGTGCTCCCACTTGAGCGCCCGGAGGCCGTCCTCTTTCACCATCAGCCTCGCCTTGCTGTCCCTAAGCCGCTTCTTGACCCCCGAGTAGTCCTCGAGCCTCTTGCGAAGCTGCTCTACGTCGCGCAGCGCCTGCTTCAGCGGCTCCGACATTCTCTTATTTTCCTGCGCGATTTCAAACATCAACTTCTCGTCTGCGCTCTCCTTCTTCTTCATCTCCTCGACTTCCTCCTTGAGCGACTTTATCAAGTCGAGGTTGTTGTGAGTGATGTCGTTGTAGTAATTTTTAATCTCCCCAAACGCCTTTTCGTGCGCTTTCATCAGCTCCGCGATATGCGCGTCCTTGCGCTGCTCGATGCGCTGAATCTCGAGACGTCGCTGCGACTCGAGGCGCTCCCGCAGCGTCCGCGACTTGCGTCCAAACTTGAGCTGAAGCTCCCTCGAACGACGCTCGAACGTCTTGCGGAGCGCCGTGACAGCCTTATCCTGCTCGCGCTTGAGACTTTTTACGTACTCAACGTGCGCTTGCTCGCGCTCTTTGAGCGAAACCTTGAGCGCGCGGTGATCCTTCTTGAGGTGCGCTTCCGCCTTCATCTCGGTTTCCTGCTCGTCCAAAAGCAGCGTTTGGCCCCCCAGGCGAAGCTGCGCCACTTCGTTTTGATGCTCATAAAGGAGATGCTTGACGCGCTGCTTGTAAACTTTGATCTCTACAGCGTGCTTTTCCTCAAGATCCTCCTTTTCGCGCGCTCTGTTGCGCAGCTCGGCCTTTTTGTCCTCCAAGTTTCTCTTTTCGACGATCCAAAAGTAGTGCAGCTTCTCCCTTTGCCTCTGAAACTCATTGAACTGCCTATCCTCGCTCTCCGCGCTCGATTTAAGCGCCTTGGCGCGAGCAATGAGCAAAAGCCGCTTGCCCTCTTCTGTATTGACCGACGCTGCTGCTTTTTTATCGCCGCCCCCCGACTTGCCCTTTTTCCCCTTTTTCCCCTTGCCCTTTTTGGGAGCCATTTTTTTTTAAAACGACAAAAACAACAACAACAACAACGCGCAAATAAACGCGAGACAAAAATACCGCATGTATGTATATATATACAAATCGAACGTGCGATCAAAAGCGAAGGAGCGCCAAATGGAGGCGCCGTTCAAAAAAGCGCGCCCATCATTGTAAATTATAATATCATCATTGTAAATAATATTATATTATATTATGATGTTTGTCTATGATCTATGATGATGTTGAATCAAAAAATTAAAAATTAAAAAAAAAATAATAAAAAATAAAAATTAAAATAATAAATCGGTTAAAACTTTTTGTACTACCGTCAGGCCCAAAATTAAAACGGCGCATTTCGCTCATTGAAAGCTATAATCTATAAAATATATTTACGTAAATATTTACTTGGAATGTACGAGTATGATGATGTTGTATATGATCGCGCGGAGTCTATCTAGTGTAATAAGGAGGGGAAAAAGTAACGGATGTTTGCATGTAACGGATGTATAATATAACGCCCTCTTTTCCGAGAGCGATCTTTTTTTTCTTTTTTTATTTTCGTTTTTTATATTTTCTATTTTTAGTTGCGACTCGGCGACTCTTTAAAAAGAAATCTTTATATATTTAATTATGATTATCGTCCGCACTAGTACTATCCTTTCGCCTCTTTCTTTTGATATTTATTGAGATACGAGCGCGCGTACGTTTTTTTTTTTTCGGAGACACTTTATTGTTTAGTTGGCCAGCATGGGAGATCGAGGAGGCGCGTACGACTCAGCGACGGGCGCGTTTTCGCCGGGTCCGGTAGACGGCGCGTACTACGAGGCGCTGTTCGCGAAGGCGGATGTGACGGGCTCAAACGCTCTCGGGGGCGCAGAAGCAGTCAAGTTTTTATCCCGCAGTGGACTCCCCGTACCCGTACTCAAGCAAGTGTGGGACGTTTCTGTAAAGGGTAAGCCTTCTATGGGGCGGCAAGAGTTTCGCACCGCTATGCGACTCATTTCGATAGCTCAAGCGGCTGTCAGCAAATCGCGCAACCCCCTCACCGTCGTAACAGCAGTGGCACTCGAAAAGACAGCAGCGAGGCCTGTTCCTTTTCCTACTTTTAGCGGCATTTCTGTGCCCTTGCCTGCCCCCCCTCAGCTGCAGCCTCAGCAGCCGCAGCAGCAATCGCAGCAGCAGCCGCAGCAGCCCGGAAGCGGCGCGGCGTCGCCGTGGACTATTCTCCCAGCGTCACGCCAGCAATACGAGGCGTACTTCAAGTCGCAGCCTCTTACGCCGGATGGTAGACTAACTGGGCAAGCCGCTGTTGGATTTTTCAACAAATCAGGGTTGAATAGGGACATTCTTCGCAAGATATGGAATTTGAGCGACGTGGACAAAGACGGACACCTCTCCCAGGAAGAATTTTGCATCGCATTTCACTTGGTGCTGTGCGCATCCAAGCGCAATATGCTCATTCCGGACGCTCTCCCCGCGGAGCTGCGCCCCCAAAGCGCACAGAGCGGACTCTCCAACGGTGCCGCAGCCAATCCTTCCAGCTCACCCTCTTCCATGGTCGACGCGCTCTCATCGATGGGGGCATCCATGCTGCAAGAGACACTGGTGTCTACCGGCGTGGCAAAGTCGGTACCAAGTGCATCTCCAGCGACGTCTACGCCACCCCTCGCTGCGGCACCAACGATGATGCCAACATCAACCCCTCAGCAGCAACCTCCCCAGCAGCAACCTCCCCAGCAGCAACCTCCTCAGCAGCAACCTCCCCAGCAGCAACCTCAGCAGACGATCAAACTAAACAAACTTCCTGGCGAGGTCATGATGTCGGGTCCCGAAACGAGCAAGGTAGCGGCGGATAGCAGCGTTCTCAATGGCTCTCTCAAAGAGCTGACGCTAAGCGTAAAGCAGTCGACAGCAAGGGCGGTGGGCGAGATTGCGACGATCAAGGGCGACATTTCCACTATGCGTGCTGAGCGCAAAGTGCTCCAGCAGGAACTTGAGCAGGAAGAGCGCGCATTTCGCGATCACTGCGAAGAGTTAAAGCGTCTTGACGCAGAGCTCAGGACGCTGCGTTCCGAAGTGGACGCATCGCGCTCGCAGCTAACATCGCTACGCCAGCAGTCATTCGAGGCGAGAGAAAAGGCAGCTGCGAAGCAAGCAGAAATAAAGTCTGTTCGGTCTGCAATCGCCGAAAAGAGGCCCATTCCGACGTCTTCGCAGACGCCCCCAATAGCACCAGCTGCAACGCAGCATCCCGCAGACGTTGGCCGCGCAAAGTCAGCGTCGCCTTCCCCTTCAGGGACTACTGCGAGCAAGCCCATGGACTCATTCCTCGCGCAGGAGCTGAGCAAAGCGTCTACAGGGCAAAAGAAAAAGAGGGCAGCGCCCAAGCCGCCGACGCCATCTGCAGCTTCTTCTGGCGGCCCCCCGCCAGCGCCTGTGCGCGCCGCGACGCCAAAGGCGGACGTTGCAGTAGCCAAAAAACCCGAGCCTGCACCTGCACCAGATGCTCCCGCCGTCGAGCAGAACGCATTTGACGCAGATTTTCCATCAACCGAAGACGGCGCGTTTGATGCGTTCCCAACACCAGCTGACGATGGCCCATCGATGGATCTCGGACCATTCGACGCGTTTCCCGACGATGACGGAGGCGCAGCCGCGACGACAGACGACGGCGATGGTGACAAGTTTTTAAATCCGTTTCCGTCCGATGATGCCGCTTTTGGTGATTTTGCTGACGACACGGGTCCGACTGGCGGCGTAGGCGCAGGAGCAGGCGACGGTGCAAATGCTGCAACTAACGCAGGCGACGATTGGGCTGCCTTCGACTCTGGCGCCGACGCGTTTGCTGCGTTTGACGCCGCGGACGGAGCTGGCAACGATGCTGATTTTGGCGATTTTGGCGCTTTTGACGAAGATACCAACTTTGACTTTGGGCAGCCGTGAGAGAAAAAGAAGCGACAACGCAAGCAAAACAACACCACTTACACCCAACGGGTATTAAAATAATAAATAATGACGAACAAAAGAATATGCAGCACCGCATTTATTTCATAGCATACTATTTAAATAAACAACATTAAATACGCAGGGTATGCTGAACATAAAGATACGTAAATACTTATTGCATCGAAACGATTCTTATGCATACCGCCTTGACGTGCAAGAGGTAACATATATAACATAATATGTTATGTTACCTTACCTTATAGTATTGTAAATACGCATTATTTATCCTTAAAAAAAAAAATTTGAAAAAAAAGAAAATCCCCCCATTATTTATTATAAAATTAAAAAAAATAAAAAAATATTATTTATTTATTTTCGGAATACGTAAATCTCCACTCCTCGGTGGCAACGCTGCGCGATTCAAGATGGCGCGACTGCTTCAACGCAATATATATGCATTTATACTCTGGAGGAAAAAAAAGTCATTATGCGGTGCGGCTGTGGACCGTGAACATTTTTTAGACTGCTCACTATTATAACATACTGTTTAGGCGGCTCCAAGTGTGAACGCCTGTTTTTTTTGTTTTCATCCTTCCTTCTATCTGATTAGAAAGGGCATCTGCTTGCGCACCATGCGCCGCACGCTCACCCGCGCGGCGATTCTCCGTCAGAAGTTTGGGGCGTTGAGCGTCCGGCATGCGGCGAGCGTCGCCGCTCCGACTCTTAGGCAAGCATATCAGCGTCGGTACAACGCTAAGGACAGCGGTGGTTTCTCCGCAGCAGCAGCAGCAATCGCAGCTGCGGCAGCTACTGCTGCGACTGCTGCCGCAATCACGTCCGGCAGAGCAGACTGCGATGCCGCGCACGTGCGCGTCGAGGGTACTCGGCGGCAATTAAACAAGCAGTACAAATTTGGCAGAGTCCTCGGGGAGGGATCGTTCGCTGTCGTGCGACAAGCGACGGATAAAGCGACGAAGCGCAAGTACGCTGTCAAACAAATATCAAAGAAGCTTAGCGACGCGTGGTCGCTTAAAAATGAAGTCGATGTGATGAGGGAGATCGGCGAGCACGTCAACCTTGTGTCGCTCAGAGGCGTGTTTGACTCGGAAGAGACGCTCTACTTGGTAATGGACCTCGTCGAGGGCGGCGAGCTGTTTGACCGAATCATCGACGAGGGCGAGTTGAGCGAGAGAGAGGCGAGTCGCCTGTTTCGGGAGGCGGTGCAAGGAATCAATCACATGCACCTCAAGCGCATCGTGCACCTCGACATCAAGCCCGAAAATCTGCTGCTGACGTCCCACAGCAAAGCCGCAGACGTCAAGCTTGCCGATTTTGGCCTCGCCGTCAAGCTGCAGACGCCAAACGACAAGTGCTGCGATTGGGTGGGCACGCCCGCGTACTGGCCGCCCGAGATGGTGAAGAAGGAGCCCTTCGACTGCGCCGTCGACATCTGGGCGCTCGGCTGCGTGCTCTACATCATGCTGTGCGGCACGCACCCGTTTGATCCGCAAGGCGACGCGCCCGAGCCAGCGATTCTCGCCCGGGTCGTCGAGGGCGACTACGACACCAAAAATACCCAGTATCGCGCTATCAGCGCGAGCGCCAAAGACCTCCTGCGCCACTTGCTTGATCCCGACCCCTCGAGGCGGTACACTGCCAAGCAGGCGCTGATGCACCCATGGCTTGACCCGGCAGAAGATTTGAGCGACGAGCCTCTCATGAGCGTCAAATACTTGCGCATGTTTCGGCTTTTGTGCACGCTCAAGATGATAGGGTCTGCGGCAAACGTGTTTGATTCCATCGACTCCGACGGCGATGGGTTTCTCACTCGCGAGGAGATCGAGGAAGCTATGGGGCCCCTAATAGAGGCGGCTGACAGCTCTATCGAGCAGCGGGAAAAAATAGTAGACGATGTGTGGAATTTGATGCGCGGGGACGAAAATAGAAGCGACAGGGTCTCAAAGGAGGAGTTTGAGGCAGTGATGTCGCGCGCGCGAGTCGCGTCGACGCCGTCATCGAGCATTGCCGAGTACGAGAAGCTGTTTGGCGTGTTTGATCGCAGCGGCGATGGGTACATCTACGAAGATGATTTGAGGCACATGCTGTCCCTCGTCGTGGGCGAAGCTGCGATCACAGACGAGGTCGTCAGCGCGCACATGAAGCGCGCCGATAAGGACAACGATGGTAGAATGGACTTTGCAGAGTTTGTGACGTTCGTGCGCACATTAGAAGTGCAGAGGGCGAATGCGCCCAGGAGATCGTCCATTGTGACGCCCCGGAGGCGCTCGACGACAAAAAAGCGCAGCAGCGCAGAGTGAGCGCGTGCACAGTGATGCAAAACCAATATTCTAAATTATTTAATACCATGTAAATAGTTTTTCAAAAGTCAAGTAGAGGCTATTTTCCAAATGTATGCATATTATTTATATTATATTATATTTTAAAAACGCCACAGAGCGCAGAGAATGCACCATCACAACTTCGTGTACGGTTCGTGGTCACTATCGTGGGCGTGCGATAGGAGCGGGCGCTCCATCTTTAGGCCCGCGTCGACGCCTTCGATGGAAGATATCGAGGTCCTCGAGGCGCCGCTGGGACGAGGAACGCGTATCGGAGATCGCGACTCCGCGTCGTCGCAAGGCGCCCCGAGCGACGCTTCGACGTCCAAGACGCCACCGGCAGACGCGCGATCTTGGCGCGCGATCTGCAGCCGGGCGAGCATGATGACGGCGGTAACCGTGCACAAGACGCCCATTGCATATACTATCCCTTTGGGAAGGGTAAAGCGGGTGTAGTCTTGGTAGTAAAATAGTCCCCCGAGGGCAGCGCCTGTTTCCTCGACGACAGACTGCGTGGGAACAAATATCATTGCGGGGGTTACTTTCAGCCCACGGGTCGTCGCTGTCATCTGGCTTACATAAAACACAGCGAGCACGAGTCCAAGAAACCACATAAAAGGGTCCTTGAGCACGGCGACGATGCCCCCCTTTGATATCTCGCCTCCAAAGAGGCTAAAGAGACTCTTGGTAAAGGTGATGTTGCACGCGCCGAGCGACCCAGCGAGCGCGCCGCGACTAATGTACATCGCATTTCGCCGCCAGCCGGGCACATCTGTGCCGCCGCTGCGTTTCAGTATGCGAGGTGCGCGCCACATGAGAATGACGAAAGCAAAGAGGCAGCTGAGAAAAATAATAAAGCTGGGCTGCTGGCACAGCCATATGAGCTTGTCGTTAGTGAGATCGCCGTCGCCCGTCTTGGGCGCGGAGAGGACAACAGCGATCGATCCGAGGATGATGAGCCCAATGCACGCGCCGTCTTTGCGCCAGCTGAAGGGCTCCTTATTTAGTTTGGTAGCAAAGAAAGCGTTGGCGACAAAAATGATAGTCCCGCACGGGGAAAGGAGGGTCGGCGAGGCGAAGATGAGAGCCGTTGAAAGCAGCACGCCGCTTCCCGCGTACAGCACAACGCCGAGATACAGAAGCCTCTGCTTTTTCATTGGCACGCGCTCATCTTCGGACTTTTTCAGCTCTCGCTGCATCGAAAACCTCTGCAGGTTCGCGCCGAGCGCCATCGTCGACCGAAACACCATATATATCGCCAACCCGATGGCGCTGCACACCCACGCGCTCGCGCATTTTACCATCTTTGCAAAACTGCGCAATTTGTAAGAACGAACAAAAAACGTTTCCACGATCAAGCGTTATTATGTCAAAAATCAACCGTGGAACGTGCAAAAGAGCGAAAGGATCGTTTCCCTTTCGTGCGTATAATAAATGTGCAGTTCTTCATTTTTATTAAAAAACAACAAAATAACAACAAGGGGATAATGATAATATAAATAATAGACGT
>JACLAC010018877.1_pt1 | contig 14117 bp, 13 predicted proteins | sample 8027881 | NCBI WGS metagenome assembly JACLAC01 (sample SAMN15725517, study PRJNA655200) | protist metagenome | isolation source: fluorescence activated cell sorting (FACS) single amplified genomes of... | place: Spain: Blaines Bay Microbial Observatory, Mediterranean Sea | collected 2016-01-19 | reverse complement strand
TTGCTCACACACCAACAATGTGACAGCAATTGCGCCTTCGGGCCAAAGGGTGGCCGTCTCGGTTTCGTCGGGGTTGACACAGATGCCGATCTGCGGAGCATGGACTTCAAGATTCTCGTGAAATATCGGCATGCCCAAGATGCTTGTGCATGCTAGGTCGGATTTCATTTTGCGTGTTTGATATTTTGTTTTGAGATTTTGTAATTGAATGTCTTGTAATGGAATGTTTTGTGTTTCTGCATTTGTGATTTGCTACGCCGCTTGTCGAGCGTTCAAATCTCGAGCCGAAAGAAGATGCACCCGAGTAAGCGACGTAAGGCTGAAAAGCCGTTTGATTACTACGTTTTGTGCAACATCCAGACTCTCGAATCCCAATTCCCTGTGTCGTTGCTCCAGAATTTGAATCACACCATACAGGACAACATCGGGAATGGCGAAGCGCACCGGCATATCTATGGCACACGACACGTAGTCTAGGTTCATGCACATCCACGCCATGCGTGTCTCGTCACGGCACAGCTCATCAGAAATTCGCTGTACTGTCACGAGCTGTTGTTTTGTCATGTACTTGTACGGATACACGAGCGTGTAAGTCAAATTTTGAAACGGATACAGCCCCTCGGTGCCGAGGGCACACTGCAGGGGGCTGTTTAGGCAGATGCTGAGTACGCTCATCATAGCGTCTTTTTCTACATTATTTGACTTGATGAGCACCACTAAACTTTGGGTGATGGTTTGAGGACCGAAGAAATCTGCAATAATATCGTCAACGTGCATTAGGAAAGCACATCGCCACAACAAACAGATAATTTGTTGTTTTGTTTTACACCGTTTACTTTACGTAGACTTCATACCGTCCATTTTGTAAATGGCAGTGATGTTTTTTACAGTCTCCAAATACGATTGCAACGCTTTCGGGTTGATTGAAGTGTGGTTTTCCTCGTCTGTGACCACCACCTCTGATTTGGCCACTGCCATCACATCATGGAGGTCCGCGAGTATGCGTCCGAGCACCACCTTTGGTGTCTGTGTGTGTTTGGTGAAATGAACTTCGATTTCCTGTGCCGTCATCGTCACGCCCTCAGCCTGTAAAATGTCTATGATCTGGCGCGTCATCTCGCTGAAAGACACCTTGCCTACGTTCTCCTCGACGTACCGAGGAACCTCGTTGATGGCCCGAACACTTCCGCCGAGGTATTTACAGAGTTTGCAGTCGTTTTGCTGCATTTAGAATTGTAGTCGCTTGTTTTATATATTTACACAGACTTGTTCTTGTTTGTATGCATCAACCATACACCAGATTAACAGATAGCGATTCGATTCAAAAACAGTCGTGGGCGCCGTTCTTCCGTGGTCTAATGTCGTGCGCGCCGTTCTTTGTTGGTCTGTTGTTTGTATTAATCGTTTTTTTTGTGCCGATAGGGGCATTGCAATTCAAATTTAGTCGCGTGTTCATCAATCATACTATTCAATATAAATCTCTGGCGACCATTCTGATCGTCAACGCCATGGATATCGTTCTTCTGCCGCCGTTTGTCTTTTTGTTTTCCAAACGCTTTTTTTTTTGTAAATTTTCCGAGGACGCCAAACGCTTGTTGTACAGCTGCGTGACAATGTTGTATGTCATACAATACGGCATTGTTCTTATAAGTGAACACAGTTGATGTCTCAATGAACTACGAAAACGCCGACAGTGTCATGTACTGGCTTTTGTTTTTTCTTCTCGTGTTCCTGTGCGTCAACCGTATGTTTTTCCCGTATCTGTATTTTCAATGAGGGCCTCGTTTTTTTTAAGATACAACCTATTCGTATATTACAGTTTATGAAGCAATCAAATGCTAAGCCGTCCAAAACGCTCGTGCACCGCCAGTACGCTCAAAAAAATCAACCAGATCCACGAATGGGAGAATTTGAAGGAAAATAGCGAAGCGTTCAAGTCGATGGCGTGTGAGCTGGACAGAGACTTGGCAAATGAAAACCTCGCCGACGAGGTCGAAAACACAGAAAACGAACCGTCTGACTGCGAGCCCGATGAGGCGGAGACCTCCAGCGAAAATAACGAATCATACGAGTCGTCATTTGTGTCCTCTGATTCCGATGTCGATGATGAAGATACCGAGTGGACACCGCGAATGTGTGTAACCCAAGAGCCGGAAATAGAAGCGGTCCCGTGCCCCGTGGAACAAACACACGAGAACCACGTTGCGGACTCGTTGGATGGCGTTTTGCAGCCAGTGTGTTTCGACGCCATGCTCGACGAGCAGGTGTTATCATACATGACGTTTCCTGATGAAGACACAGACACGCTGTTTCTTTCCGAAGAATTGGACCCCGGATAAATCACGGGAACAGGCAGCACATACACTACAAAACACGGCAGCAGACTTTTGCAAGGGATGGAGAAACCTTGGAAGGGTACGAGTTGATCACGCGAACGTCAAAGGCTCCGCCCGGGCCAATCAACACGATCTCCTCCATGTTCTGCCGGTCGATCCTGAATCCCAGCTTTGATAGGTTCTGATCAGCAATCAGATACAGAAACTTTTGCACATTTCGTAGCAGCTTCTGCGAGATCCTCTTGCACGTGCTGTAGATGCTCACCTCCACCGCGGGGCAGGCTGCAACGAGCGCAGCGGCGAACATGCTCACAGAAATTGTCTTTCCAAACCTACGCGGGGTGGATATCAGAATCTCTTGCGTGATGTGATCCCACCCGTTCTCCACCAGTATGCGCCGATGGTCGCGCGCAAACTGTCCTTTCGGCGTGCGCTTCCAAAATATTTTAGTGCAGGCTCGCAAGAAATCGTCTGCCAGTGAAACAAGTCAGTGTCACGCGCAGAAATGCCACAGTGCGATGCAGTAAAAAAGGTCAATTTTGCGGGAATGGCCGGTACCGTGGAAGAGGCGCTGGTGGTAGCTCCGACACCACCCCTGCTGGTCCATGCGCTTCAACAGCTCGCGGCACACCTGCATGCCCTTGAACGGGTCGGTCGTCCCGTCCTCGTTGAAGACGTTAGCCGGCAGGTGTGCTTCTTGCACTATCGAGTGCAGGCGCGACTGAAGAGCCGTCATAATGCCCACAGACGATGCGCGCTTTGCGCTCTCGCGCTTGTTTTCGAGCCGCTGGACGAGCACCACGTGCAACGCGTCCGTGGGCCGGAAAATTGCAGACAACAGAGCACACACAAATACAACAACCCTTTTATTAAAATATAATTCACACTCCAATGCACACTTCAAACCCCGACGTGGCACGAGATAACGCACTTCACCACGGACTCGATGCACATGCTGTGCGACTTGATGAAGTCACGGCGAGACATTTCGATGGTGTGGTTCATGACCGGCACAATGGACTTCCAGCACTCTTCCCATATGCTGTCGTGTTGATAACACGAAACATACAACTGGAGTAGCCCCGGCAGCGAGATTTTGGACCGCGCCGTCAAGCTCAGACCCGCCAAGCAGCAACAGCGAAAGTCCAACAATTCCTTTATGTCGTTCTTGTACACGCGAATGCTCTTTATCACGGCAATAATCGCCGACGAGTCTATTTGTTCAATTTTGGAATTCGCCGCCCTCAGCAAAATTTCTTGTGGGAAGAACTGGCTATACGCCTGTTCCGGACAATGCACCCCCTGCTGCGCGTGAATAAAGTACAGCACACGCTGAAGGTGTGTGCTGGTTGTTACACTGAAGCGCTGTGCTATTGTCCATGCTTCAAATGTTTGCAAAGAGTTTTGCCGAGATGCCTTGTGGATGTCGTTCACAATGTTACGAAGGAGTTTGCGTTTCGATTTTACGACACCATTCAGAGATTCTGATTCTATCTCTTCCATCAGAATCGTCTTGATCTCTGAGTTGAAAGACGGAATTGGACGAAGATTGTGAAACATCTGATACAGCAAACTATATTTTTTAGTTTCGGACATATGTTTGTTGTAGATAGCACTCACACATCGCAGACACCGAAGTTCCAAATTGTTCTCTGATGCGCCTTGCAGGGACATCAAACGCTCAAGCATCATCGGACTGGGAATATTACGCGGACTCATATAGAGCAAAATCTGCAGGACGCTGCGATCAGAAATCATCAATTCTGCTTCTTTGGCACTGCTTGCAATCAAGTTGAAATAGTCACTGCCTTCCATTTCAGCCGACGCCACGAAAGACTCCACATCAACAAATCCAAAAAGGTTGATCCAGTCTGTCACGGATGGCATAATGGCGTCGCACAGTTTTTTTGCATCTGCGTCATATGTCATAAATTCGCCTTCGTAGCCAATCATGTCGAGGAACGACTGTGCCGTGCTAAAAGGGTCTTCGGCTTTTGACATCACCTGTGTGACAACAGATATAGCTTGTGGGTGTAGCGGGTCAAAATTGACGTGCTTGCATAGCTTGCAAAACTTGCGAAGTGTCTGGCGGCACAACTCGTGTTGCAGGGCGTCTTTGTCCGCGACTGGGTTGGGAGACTCAACGAGACTACCAAACACTAGCTTGTCTATTTTCTCGGTGTCGAGCTCGAAAACATCCATTGCCATACTTAAAGTGACGCGAAAATAGACAATTGAGACTTACACAAACATACAACACTACTTCTGGCACTGTGTACGTCACATATGCAAGACAAAGAAATTAATGTTTTATTTGATAAGTGTACTGATCTTTCTCACAGCAACATCAATCGTGCTGTGGTTTTGTCTGAATTCCGTGCGAAACTTGACTTTGCACACTGAGAATTCAATTTCCATATGCCTCAATCTCACAACCTGGTTGTTCATCCTCTTGGTATTCGTCGTCCTTGTCACCACCACCCCGCTCAAGTTCAAGTAGAAGGATTGTATACAAAGTGTCTGGTGTATGCAGATAGTTCTTTGTTGAATAATGATGTACCACTCACAACATCATTAAACTCTGCATTCCATACATCACCCGCAGCCGGACTCCAAGTGAAAACCGCAAACATCACAAGAAATACGACCGGCACGATATAAACCACAATGAATTCCCCATAGTCACAAAGTGAGGGTCCAGTATATTTCGTGTACATCAAATTGACCACACACAGTAAATATTGAAAAAATGATAACACCAAAATGATAACTCCAAATGTGGTCAACAGCCAACCCAAATCATGTTCATAGTAATAATTATTCATCGTCACGATAGAATTGATAGCAAAACCGTCGATAATTGAGATGAACACTACACACAACCCCAAAAATAAGTTTCGAATGCTTTTACCGCCCTCCGTTATTTTCTCAATTTCGCACTGAACATTCAAGAGAAGATTTGGCAGAAGGCAAGCAGAGACCAGCCAAAAAGCAAACGTCGAGACTGTTATGATCGGAACCCATCCGCCCAGGCACGCAATAGCGTACAATAAAAAAAAGAAGACATACATTGCAAGGAAAACAAAAGAGTCTGTGCCATCTGCTTTGGCTTTGGAAATTTCTTGTTCATCTTCGACCGTTTTCGGCAGAAACGGGGCTGCCTCTGTATCCACACTGCTTTGAGTGTTCTCCTTATTTCCATAGAAAACAATTAATTTGTTCTTGTATGAGCCTTCAATCACGCCAAGCGAAACTTGCATTCCGAATGATAAAATCAGGACAATAATCCCTAACGCAAAGAAATATTGACATTGTGGCTGTACAATAGTATTGTACTCTGGCCAATAGTTCTTCCCGCTGGTGGAAGAATACAACGCTATGATGGTCAATACCAAAAACACAAAATTCAAGACGACTTCAACCCACATCGACCATCTATTTTCTTTTGACAGCGAATAAGCAAAAAATGAAACAAAGAGGTAAGAAACAAGGAGACCCACGTGTTCGTGGGCAAGCATATACACACCAGATTTGGCAAGCTGGATCTCTTCTACAAGATTTCCTCCTGTGCGCCACGTGTTGGGAACACGGGTAAGCTCGCACATTTTTCTTGTTATTTCTGCAAGATTATTGTTATTCTCAAAAACGGCGCCGATCGATAGTGTTGTAAGATTTGTATAAATATCTCCAGCCTTGAATGTGTTGGTGAAAATGTCTTCTGTGGCCGTCATGTAACTCGCAAAATCACCACCAGTCATTTTACAACTGCCATCACTTTGCCATGCTGTTGGCTGGCAAAATTTCCCTTTATCTGTAGTGCAGAGTCTCAACGCCATGTCGTCATAGTCTCCCATTTCGTAGTGCGTATGCGGGTATACAATAGCCGTGGTTTGTCTGTGTTTTCCTTCTTCAAGAAGTTTCTCAAAATTAAAGTTCCAAGAGATATAAAAAACCCAGATAACAATACTTAAAACCAACGGTAAAATAAATAACAAAGATAAATATTTGCAATTCATTATGCATAAGGCAGTAGTTTCTTTAATACTCGATGGTATGAAATTATCGGCAGTTTTCAAATTTGTTCCGGAGCGTTTACTCTCATGAGAGTTGCCGACAGCAACGCAACAACAGACACAAACACAAATGTTAGCTGGAAACAACTGGACGTTCCAACAATGGGCAACTGGTCGTTCTGCATGAATATGCACACATAACCAGCGCTGCTCGAGTTACATGCATGCATTGATATTTTCACTCGTGGGTGGTGCAGCTTGATAGCGTCAAGCTGCATTTGAGAAATGGATTCGCAATCTGTAACTATCAGCGTTTGGTTGTCCCGTGCAAACACACTGCCCCCAAACCGATCCAAGTCCAATACACCCGTGATTGTATTTTTCACTGCTTCGATTGCATGTCGTTGCGTTGTGTTATATCTGGTTGTGGGAGCGGTTGTTATTTACGAAGCCTGCACAATTCCCGATTCAAACGCAGGAGGATGAGAGACAATATCACCCGACACTGACAGAGGAAGCCCAGAAGTCCACAGCACAATTAAAGAATAGCAGAAATAAAAATATTGAATGGAAAAAACACGAAGACGAATTGAAACAAATATACGAGTTTAATCGAAACTGGGCAATCAGCGATCTTCCGGACTGTATTGGCGAACTCAACACCGAGCATGGGCACACGACGCTGGTGCGCGAGATGCAAAAAATCAAGCGAATCGACATTCTCACGGCGCTGGACATCTCCGGAATGGCGGGAATGCCGTCGCGCGACAAGCGGGGCAACATCCTGCCGACGATATGGGCGAAGCAGGTGCACGACATGGAAAAAGAGGGGGGCATATTGATCGAGAGCAACGACCTCCGCAAAATCCTTCTGAACCTGGTACACGAAAACGTGACACAGAGGGCAGCGCTGCTCACGGACGTGTCGACCACGAGACCGCTGGTCGACTGGATAGCCAAGACAGCCGACGAGTGGGAGCGGCGGTATTCTGAAAAGCTCAACGAGAAGTACGATATCTCGACTGGCATCTATGCGGCCATGCAAGAGGTATATTTCGAGATAGAGCCGTTCCTCGAAAGCCACGAGCACGCAGGTGCGGCGCTGAAAATTATCAAAGATCGGATCGAGAAACTACGCGAAAAGGTCCTCCTGGTTGACACTTCATACAGCCATCTCGTCTTTCCACTCGACAAAGCCATCGTGCGCGCCATGTTCCGGTTTCCGGCGATCAGCTCCTTTCTCAACCGCATGGCGGCAAAGCTGCTGCAGAAAAAAGAGGTCTGCAGCAAGGCCGGCACATACTCTTCGCGCGTCCAGCGCAACGACATTGTACAGGAGTACAATGACGCCATCGCCGCATTCATACGTCAGGTTGACTCGACGCCCAGCCTGCTTCAGTCAATGGTGGAAGCTTCAGATCCAGATAATCCGAGCCCCGGAGTACATCACGACTTCGTCTTCTTGATCATCGACCATGCCGCCATCGAGCACCCCATCAGCGCCAGTGCCGTCCCTCTGCCTATGCCGAGCGTGTTGTAGCCAACAACGCAAAGGTACCTTTGTGATTGTACACAGACCGACTATATACGTATGTAAACTAGAAACCCAATGACCACTGGTATTGCAGAGGGCATGCCGCATGCTCTTCGTTCACTCGCCAACCCCTCCATGCTGCAGACAGGTGACCCAGGGCCCCGCGGAGGCGGCACGTACAGCAACGTCGACACTAACACCATGCAGGAACAGTACGAAAACATCTTCGGCCCTGCCGCGCGCGACATCAAGGTCGACGAACAGCGTCACAAGCGCCACCAGAGGTGGCACCTGCCCGACGCCCTGAAAGGTGCCAACCCGTACCTCACTGACCGTGTTGATGGCCTGATCACAGATTCGACAAACTCCCCGTTCACCCGCAACATCCTCCCGTACGTGTACCTCGAGAACCCGGACCAGAAGATCAAGTGGAACGTCTACAACTTCGACGAGGGCATCGCGTCGCGAGTCCCTTACGAAGCCGCCGCGCGCGTCTTGCCCCAGAGCAAGCGCTCCTTTGCCGGGTACGTGGTGCGCCAGGGTCTCGCCATCGCCATGGAGCACAATTTCATGGTCTCCGAGGCCGGCCGCCAGAACTTCAAGAACCAACTGCTCCAGCTCGTCGGCTCCATCCAGCTCACCAACGACCTCGACGTGCACATGGCCCTGCTCATGGCGCCCTCCTACCAGAAACAACAGGACGAGAAGTACATGGACAACTCGATGACCACGTCGAAGCTCTGTCGCCAGTATATCGACCTCTTCGGCATCGTGCAGAAGAACGAGAACGCCCTCGACATCCTCATCGAGGACGCCAAGAACCACCTCAAGACCTGGGGCTCTCCGCCGCCGACCTTCATGCTCTGCAACGGCGCCCTCACCCGGCAGCTCACCATGACCCCCGAGCGCACCAACTACCTCACCAACGGCCCCGACGGCGCCGCGCGCCTCGCGCAAGGCCCCGAACTCCCCTCCTACCGCGGCCTCTCCATCATCAACACCCGCAAGTTCTCCATGGAGAGCGGGCAGGTCCCGCGCGACCTCCTCCGCCGCCGCGTGCGCGTCTCCGAGCACTACCACGCGCCGTTCGTGAGCGACTCGACGCCGGTGAGACAGACGCCGGGGGGAATGCTACAAAATGGTACTAAAGTATTTGGAAAAAATGATCGAGGCAATCATGATATTATAATGACGGTAGCCACGCCCGACTGCGGCGTCGTGGACGTGCCGCAGCCCGCCCGCATCGCCTTCCCCGACCGGCACTACGAGCTGTACGACCAGTCGCGCGACTCCATGACGCGCTTCTCGCACGCCGAGCTGTACCGGATGACGCCGCTGGGCAGCGAATGTAGAGACACGTTTTTGGAGATGGTCAAACACCTCCTGTCCTCTGGACATGCCGACCCCAATTGCCCCACCATCGAGCGCCCCAGCCTCTTAGACCTTTACCAGAACAAACTGAGCGGCATCGGATCCTCAACCGACGTCGTCTTCCTCGACTGCCACGACCAGAAACGCACGGTATCGATTGGTTATCTCGACGTGTGGTTTCAATGTGACAGCTTGAGCACAGAAGGTGGAATACAAGAAATAAAAACAAAATTTACAAATCTTGTTGCAGCAGTGGAACAGTTTCATGGAGACATAGCAAATCAAATACAACGTACCCTCGATGCAAACCAAGGAAATCAACAAATTGTTCAGGAATGGACTAGAATTCGACAAGAACTTACTAACGCTTTTGATTTGTTCAATACCAGCATGGCTCTCATGACGACACAGGGTGATTATCTCACGTGGAAATTGATTTCAAAACTTCTCAACGCCATCAAGAATTATGAGATGATTGCCTCTCAAATTACGGGCAGTGAAGCAGCAAATGAAATCCACAAATATCTCGAAAATGTTCAGTTTGACAGTATTAATAAATATGTGACGTCGAATAACCACCAAATCCGAGACATCGTGTACACAGCCCTCAGCAACGTCTGCATCGGCTGTGACCTCTTCGTGCTGCGGCCCAACATCGAGCACGAGATGCTCGGAATCATGATGGGGCGCGGCGGCACGCAAGAGCTCGGGTGCACGTTCTGGGGCCAGACGGAGCTCTCGTGCTACGACGACGCACAGCACGGCATCTGGGGCATGTCGTACAAGTACCACGAGCGCGCCATCGTGCTCAACGAGCGCAACCTCATCCGCGTGTTCGACGTGGCCTTCGACGGGTACAACGGCGGAATGGACGACAAGCACGTGGATTGGAACAGCAGCAAAGAAATGAACGACTTCGTCTCACACACAAGCAACACGTCGGTGCCCTACCAGGGCGCCAGCATGCTGGTGATGGCTCTGCCGTGCATCAAGCGCCGGCTGCCCAACCCACTCGTCTTGAGCCACTGTGACAATGCCCCAATCGTCCAGCCAGACTCAGGAAAACGGTGCCTCGACATCCAAGATCACTTTTTGAGCACGCACGCACCATGCGCAGCTAAAGCCGTGCAACACCACATAGAAGATATTATGCGATTTACCTCCTGGTCTGACGTGATGACCAGTGACGACCCGAACTCCGGCAACACGTGCATCGGAAACACGACGGAAAGCAGCCTCTTCTCCTTCTCGGGTCAGTTCAAGATCCTCGACCATCACATGAACATCGTCGAAGAGCGGCAGGGATCTGGCCACCTCGGACCCTCGTACGTGGGAGCTGCCAGCGTGCGCGAGGGCCGCGGCATCTCCATCCAGCCGGGGCGCCCGAGCGTGCACCGTCTGGTCTGATTTACATTGGTCACATGGGGTGGAGGGCAGCGCTGCCACGTCATCATGTTGACTCATACACATTTATTTAGTTAATTTCAAATAATAAATATAATTAGTATTTCTCCTCTGTACGTACCCAATAATTCCTCTGTGCGTACCCCTGAAAACGAGGCCTATAAAATCAGGAATGAACTCTCAATCCCACAAGCCATGCCGCCACGCACAAACAAGCACAAGAAGGGCGTGCGCGGCCGGCGCGAATGCCAGTGTAAATCTCTTCTGGGGTTGGACATGGAACCTCTCAACCTCGCGAACGGACAAGTGACGTTGGAATGGCTCAAACCTCTTGACACCCCCGTCGTGTTGTATTCCTATTCGGCAACACTTCGCTTCCCCATCTTCAATACCTGCACATTCTGTCACACAAACGCTTTTACGCTCAACGTCCAGACCCTCGACTTGAACGTCTCGGCCACGTTGAACGAGGCCGTTTTCATGGTCCGGCAGTATTGGGCTCGGAATCATACGGCAGAGTTCAAGCTTCGCTGCCCTGCGTTCAACATGATGCGCGACGTTCCGGACAATATCAGCTTCCGCGAGCTCAGGCTGTTGTATCTTGGAAATTACAGCCTTTCTGAAGATGGCAAGTTCGACTTCACCGTAGGAGAATCGAACAAAGATACTCGGGGAGATAAGGTCTTGTTGCTGTATATCAAGTAGGCCTACAAGAGCTTACTTCTGCACCTCAAATACGATCTCGAAGCGCGCGCTGAGTTGGTAGGGCATTTTCAGGATAGAGGACACGGCGGTGTTGATTTTGGCGTTGTCCTCAGTTGCGAGAATTTTTGGGGGGACTGCTGAAATGATTTCGTCTTGAAAATTAAAAGAAGACCAATCTTTGTTTCCGATGCGATGAATCTGCATGGTGAAGTCGTTGAGATTTCGTTGATTGACCTTCGAGAGAACATCTTTTCTGAGCACATTACAGCACGTTGAGAAGACCTGTTTCGACACTTTGTACCAAGTGTTGTCAATAAGAGTCTGCGACAGAATGTCTTTGTTGAGACATTCTGCGTTTTGGTGCAGAACCTCCACAACAGGGTGCGACTTTCCCACAAACACGTAGGTCTCACCTTGCACGTTCAGCACATCTCGAGTGTCAAGGTTCTGGGCGTTGAATTGGGGGTACTTAGATCGCCATTCTACGCTTTCGTTATTAGTTTCCGAGGCCGAAAACAATACCAACGGCTGTGGGTTGTGCGAGTTGGACATGGTCGTGAAAGCGTACTGGTGTCCAGTCTTCGTGCTTTCTCCTGCAGGAATGCAAGACATGGTGACCCCAAGGGGCAAAGGAAAATCGTTTTTCACTTCAAGGAGAGTGATCTTGTGAAGAATTGCATTTTGCAGGACCGTATTTGAATCCACGCCGTCAGCATGGTGAATATAGTCAGAAACTCCGAAAACGTCTCCGTGCTTGCCATTCAGCGGCGTCCAGGACGCCGCATCTGGCCCCGAAGCGGAAAAAGACTGGAAGCTTCCACGCACCTGGGCGTTGAAACGCCGAGTAATAATACGAGAAGTGGACCTTGGACCGATATTCAATGATTCGTTCTCGTTCATTTGATAACCATGCAAAGTACTTAAATACAAGACATAAAGATTTTTTTCCTCAGAAAGTGCAAATAAGAGTTTATTTAATGAGTTTAACGAAAGATGCTAAACATGTTCGTTTGCAGACCACAGCACCAAGGACTCGCCTCTGAGGCGATCTGTGCGTTCAGACAGACATTTTATCACCACGCTATCGCCTCCCGCGTACGGGAAGATGATCTGCTTGTGAGAATCATTTTCCGCATACAGGCGCACGCGGATCAATTCACGTTTCGCAGTGCCAGATGTGTTGTCTGTGGGGGCTACTTCTAACAGAACGTTGATACAAGACATCTCCACGCCGGTGTCGTGAGCGGTCCCCCCCAGAACATAGAACACAGACAGAAACGCTCTCTGCTCGCAGTTTCCAATCTGCTCCCGGCAGTCGGGCGACAGGGTCAGTTTCAAACGAGACAAATCCCCTAACGAGTCGGAATCAAGAAGAAGGAAGAGGTTTGTTCCTTCGGCGACATGACACATTGACATTGACACGAAGTCAATGTTGCAGACACACACTTTTTGCATTTCTCCCTGCTCCAGGTATTCCACATGGTACATCCCTTCTTGAAGAAAGACGTCGGTCTCGGGGTGGGCCATCACGATTCCCAGGACATCGTCGAATTCGCAAGAAGGCAGCACGACGTCTTGCCATACGAAGATACCGTCGGGTGCTTTCAGCGTCGTGGTTTGCGCGCATACATTGACGGTTTCGGCATTTAGATCTTTGATTTGACCTTGCAAAGTAACGATTCTGCGGGCGGCGACAAGCTTTTGCGAATCGCTGGCGGATGCGTTTTTTTCCAGGTCTCGTGCCGCCTTCAAGGTCTGCTGAAATTCCCTTAACTGGCCGTTTCGCTTCTGCGCCATGTCGTCAAACGAACTCGTTTCCACGTAATGCACGCCAGACTCGTCCTTCAAAATGTGCCAGAACTCTCCGTCTTTCTGCAGAACGCAGGTGGCGAAATCGTCGTCTTTGTTGGTGTTCTTGAGTTCAAAGGCTCCATTCCGCTCCAGCTCGTACTTGAGATGCAACTTGCTGTTGAAAATAAACTTGACGTCTTCGCCCGTGTCGTCCATCACCAGGAATGTCGGATTGTCGTCTTCTCCGAATATTCTGATCGAAGCGTCGGCCACGTTCAAATCTGGATTGCCCTCAAGCCACTGCTGAACTTTCTGCTCGTCCCAGTCTCGATCCTCTTCGATCAGTTCTATAAACAGATTATTTAGATCCAGCACTTCGAAGTCCACCGACGCCCCGTCGCTTGTTTGAAAGTTGACCTTTTTAGCGCCTTTGCCAAAGAGCACCAGCTGCGGCCACATGACGACAGGGAAGAAATAGGACGGGAGCGGCACCGGTCGATCGTAGGGCAGCGGGTCCTTCCCTTCAGCATCCGGCAAGAAAACACGCACCCCGTCGGAGTCGTCGTGTGCCAGCCCCCCAGCCATGAGATCCGATATCTGGTGCATACCGACGGTTGTTTTGCCCCGAAGCGGCAACGCAGAGAAGCCGTGTCCATACTGAGGGGCCACGGGCACAATCTCGATGCACTTTCGCCGAATCTTGAGAACGAAGAGGTATGCGTCGTTGTAGCTCACGCACGGAATCTCCTGGTTCAGATGCGTTGTGCAATGCGTCAGAGCCACAGGAATGTGCCGCACACACTCGCTCGTGACACTAAACCCATATTCCATCATACCGCGCGCCAGGCTGTGCACTGGGTCTCCGTTTTGCGCTGCACTGCGCCGGTATACGACGGCCATTATTTCGTAGTGCGCTTGCATGTGGCAGATGCTCTCTGGGGGAAACGGGAAAACGTCCGCCAG
>JACLAC010000275.1_pt1 | contig 14118 bp, 8 predicted proteins | sample 8027881 | NCBI WGS metagenome assembly JACLAC01 (sample SAMN15725517, study PRJNA655200) | protist metagenome | isolation source: fluorescence activated cell sorting (FACS) single amplified genomes of... | place: Spain: Blaines Bay Microbial Observatory, Mediterranean Sea | collected 2016-01-19 | reverse complement strand
AGAACTGCTTTGTAAGACGTTGAATTTATATATCAAAAACAGATTTTATAAATAATATATATTACAATCTTACTTACTCGCATTCAGTTTAATTCTAAACAGTCTTATATGTACGGAGAATAAATATTATTAGAAAAAAACAAGAAATAATTTTAAAACAACATGTTAGGAAATGCAGCAACGACAATACCTGCAATTAAAAAAGGATTAGCGAAACATGGTGTTGCAGCTGGTGGTAGAAAAATGATAGATGAAGAAATGTTAGCAGCACAACTTGCTATTAAAACGGGTGTATACATAACATGGAGAAGTAAACGTAATCAACAAGATTGTGCACGTGTTGGTCATAAATCACGTTGTTTTTGTGGACACAATTTCTCTGACCATAGAATGAAAGATAGGTTACCATCTTGTTTAAAATGTAAATGTAAATGTTTTGAATATATTCCTAAACGACCAGAAGAAGTTGGTGATTGGTGGTTAGTTCGTCGTCGTGGTTTTAATGTACATAGTTGGCGTGCGAAATGTAGATGTGGGTGTCCACATACTTCACATGACCCGGTAACAAAATCATGTAATTCATGTAGTTGTGGATTGTTTACATCTAATTTTTTATGTTTAGGTTGTGATGGTAAATATGAAGAACATGAAACAACTTTTGAATCAAAAGAAGAACGTAGACGTGAAGGACGTACGGTTGGAATGGCATTTAAACCATTTTCAGAACATCGTGATATTCAACAAAGTATATTTAATGGAGGAGGAACAAGCAATATTAGTAACAGTATGAAATCGTTAACCATGTCTAGTAGTCATAATGATAATGGTGGTATGTCTCCAGAAGAAATGTATTCAAGTGGAATGATTAATTCAGATCAATATTTTCAAATGATATCATCATCATCAACAACTGATAATAATAATAATAATAATAACAACAATAGATCAATTGTTGCACAACGGAATGCAATGCGTGCTATGCAACAAAAACAACCACCAATTTCAAGACCATACAATGGGCGTGCAGAAAGAAGTGTTCGATTAATGCATGTAAGTAGTGGTGGACAAAACACTGGAAATGTAATCAATCGATGGGGTAAAACTGATAATCCAAATGCTCATCGTTCTTCACGTTTGGGTAATGGTAGTAGAAATGATGGAAATAATATGCATAATAATAATAATAGACGACGGATACAGAATAATAAAAGTAAACAACGTGTAATACGAAATAAAAAGAAGTGAGGGGGCAAAAAAGAAGGAGGATTAACATCTTCCTCCATATATTTGTACAGAAACTTGTTATATATGTTCGTTGTATATCTATATATATTAAAAACCACATATATAACCACTCATAATACACTTTTCGGCTAATCTTCTCTTTTTTATTTCGTATTTCGTACCATTCTACAAGCCCAAAGTTGAACATAATGGCATTACAAAACCTAAAATAGAATTCAATGCTTGAATTACAGCTTCCTCAATTTTAGTTGCATTTCCACCACTTAATAATGCAGCTGCTACTGCTAATGGTAATCCACCTGCTAAATCTCGTATTTTTTGTGAACACATAGTTGAATTGCTACAACATATTGCACCACCATCACTTGGATCTGGATTTTCACAACTAATCCAACAAACTGGCCCCACACCATAATAGCCTTTCTTACAATATGGATAACATAATGCAGCATCTTCTTGTTGATCTGCACGGCACGTCAATGGATATCCTGCACCACGACCATAACTATGTTTTGCATATGTAATGATACTTTTATCTTTTCTGCATAATGCACCCTCATCCACATAACCTGGCTTACAATGTTGCCAACATACTGGTCCAACACCATAATACGTTGGTTGAGTATCATTTCTGCAATATGGATAACAAAGCGCACCTGATTTCACTAAGCCTTTTGATGCATCACATGAACTAATTGGTTTACCTACACCACGTCCATATGAATCTTTCCAACATACTGGTGCAGGCGCGCCATTTGCATTGCATATAGCTGCAACTACTACCACTAATACTAATATATGATTTACTATTTTCATCTTTGTTTATATAATATATATACATACATCTACTAAATGATTCTATTCACTCTTTTGCTTGTTTATCTAAATCTATAAATATATATAATTCTATATAATTCTATATTTATATCTCATGTGGGTGAAGCCCTTATATTACTACCAAAATGACATAAAATTATAATTAATCTTCTTTTTTTGGAAAAAACACTGATCTGATATTTTTTAGACAAAACATCCTTACTGTATTGATACCATCATATAGAAGAGAATGCTGGAATGATAAATTTTATATTCTCGGAAATAAATTCTAACTGTGATTGAAATATTAGTTGTTGATTTACTGCTGCTTATATATCCTGATATACACTCTGTGTATGCACATGAAATAGATAGAATATAGAATGGTGCAATGGAATAGAATAGATATATATAAAGAACAACAAGTCTTGGGGAAGAAAGTGGAATATATAATATAATAATTTTATGTCCACGTAGTATATAGAAAGTCTATCACGAAAACAAAATAAACAAAAAAAAAATAATGTCATCATTGTCATCAAATAATAATAATAAACCCTCTTCTATTATTAGTACTAATGCACCAAATACAAAAAATCCGACGCATAAAATATTGGAACTACATTATAATAATATACGTAAATTAAACATTGAGAAGTATGCGTTGGAGTTGGATACATATGGATATTGTATAGTACCACCTGAAGTTCATGGTGTTTCAATGGAAACAATCAATAAATTAAAAGATTTAGTATTACAAAAAGCTAGTGAAGTAACTGGATGTAAATGGACAGAGGAAGATGGCCCTTTAAAAGCTATGCAATGGCCCAGTGGGACTGACTTTTTAATACAAACTTCAAATACAAATAAAACAAGACCAAAACCAGCTTCTACACCAATTCCTTATAATAATAATAAGAAGAAGAATAGCAACGATCACAATGAACCATTTCAAATGTTAATGCAACAAATGGGTAGATATCATCGTGAATTTCGTGATTTAGCTTTAAATCCAGTATGTCTAGCTTTGATTGAACATATGATTGGACCTCGTGCTTCTAGATTTTCAAGTAATAATGCTGTTATAAAATGGAAAGGCGCACCATCGAATTATGCAACCGAGAGAAATCTTGCAATGCATGCTGATCAAGGTGGTGTTCCATTGCCATGGGGGACAAATGCATTAAATGCCAATTCCAATTGGTGTCTAACAGATTATACATTAGATAATGGTGCTTTAGCAATAGTACCAGGATCACATCGTCGACATCAAAATCCAGGTGCAAATGCAGCAAGTGAAGCAATTCCTGTCGAATGTCCAGCTGGTTCTGTTATTTTGTTCCATGGTGCGACATGGCATGGTGCATATCCTCGTAAAAAAAATGGTTGTCGGATTATGTTGGCAAACTATTTTCGTAATAGATCAATTCAATCACAAGAAGATTTTCAAAATTCTTTTCCAAGATCATTAGCAGAAGATTGTTCGAATCCAAAATTGTATAAAATATTATGTGGTTATTTGGATGGTATGCCATATCAAACGGTTCGAACTGCCCCATCTGCGTTGTAATTTAGAGAGAGAAAAAAAAATGTACCGAGTGTACTAAAAAAATATTTTTTATACGTCGTACAATGGTTCGTATATTTAAATAGATATACTTTGTACGTACATGCTTTTGTACACAAGACTTTTTTAACTCTCTCTCTCTCTTAATTTAATATATGTGTGAGATACACGTTGTATTTCTGTAAATGATACGTACAAAGTTCTATTTTTCTAAAATGTGATACATATGGGATGACATCATAAATATATATACGAAGCGTATATATTAAATTATATAAATATGACCATAATATTTAAATATCATATTCGTATGATACGTATGATATAATATAATTATATTATATGATACGGATATGCATTGTATATATATGAAGCCTTTATAATGAATTTTTTGTGAAAATTTAAATTAATTATTTAAAATATTTGTGTTCTATTTACAAATTACTAATTAATTTCATTAAAACTGCTTTGTTTTCACCTTGGCGACTTGCGGTAGTTTCTAAAGCTAATCTTCCATTATTTAAAAAATTGATTGATTTTTCTGATAATTTACCTTGTTTAAATAATTCACCACAAGATGGTGCTTGTTCGCAGATAGCAGGTACAGCAAATTGAGATTTAAATGCAGCAACGTCTTTTGGTACTTCATAATTGAAATAATCATTTGTGAAATTTTTACCTTCCGCTTCTGCTACCCATCGATTTAAAATAGCACTTGTACCATTAGTTTTGGTAACAAATGCATACCATTTTCCAAGACCAAATGACCATGAATACACATCAGTGTTTGTTGTAATAGTTTTACCATTTAACGTTTGTTGAATTTCAACTTTACCACCATGTTTAACAGTTGCAAAAGCAGCTGGATGAACATTAGGAATTTGATATTCAAGATGATTTCCTTCTTGTGATTCAGTGCAACATGGGAGAGCATCGCATCCAAGTAAATATCTTGCTGCCTCCGGAAGATCTGGATCTAAAATTAAACGTTGGCAACTACCATCAGTAAAATTGGTCCATTTACCAGATGGATTTGTTGGCGTTGGGCGATCAATCATAATATAAGATTCCAACACAGTTCCAACTTCATCTTCGGTAACCGTAGCAGTCCACATGGTTGGTAATGTTGGATGAGCATCAGATTTTTTGGTATTTTTTGTTATTGCTTCTTGACCTGCACGTACAAAATTTAATGATTGTTTGCTGATCAAGCTTTTTCCATATGCATCGCCACATGACATAGCATTATTACAAACGGATGGTACATTAAACTGAGCATCAAATGCTGCAATTTCATTTTTGGTTGGCGCAGCATATCCGAAATAATCATTGGTGTAATTCATACCTTCAACGTTAGCAATCCATCTATTCAAAACAGTTTCATTTGTTTTTGGACTTTTTGAGGTGAATGCAAAAAACGTTTCTGGGCCAAATGACCATTTCCAAACATCACAAGTTACTTTAGTAGCTTTACTTCCTTCCATTTGATTAATGGTTTCTTGACCAAGATGTTTCACAGGTGCTAATGCAGCTGGATGAACGTTTGGAATTTGATATTCTATGTGATTTCCTCCTTGTGATTCAATACAACAATCTAATGCATCACAACCTAGTAAATATCTAGCTGCATCAGGAAGATCTGGATCAAAGATTAAACGTTGACAGCTACCATCAGTGAAGTTAGTCCATTTTGCGGAAGGATTTGCAGGGGTAGGGCGATCAACCATTTTGTACGACTCGAATACGATACCAACCTCATCTTCGTGAACGGTAGCTTTCCATCTAGTTGGTAATGTTGGATGTTTGGATTCAGCGGCTACTACTGTGAATGCTATGGTTACTAATAATAACGTTGCAATTACTTTCATCTTTGATTATTTGTTTGATTTTTTTTGTTGTCTTATATTTATATATGTGTGAATAAACTAATATCAATAGATTGTGTTATGAATATTCTTCAATACACAATTGAAATTCTATTTTGTTTATGTACAGAGGAGTATATGCCAGTATATGAGGAATATCTATTTATGGGTGCGTCTAAGTGTCTAAAAGTCGTCGTAAATATGCTGAAACCAACAACCTGTATAGTAGGTAAATAGCTATATCAGGGATATTGACAATAAAATAAAGATTATACACTTAAAGTAATATGTAAATTTTATTTTATTTATTTTACGGATGGTTCTTGGAAAGCCTTCCGTGCGCTTTATAGCTATCCTCAGCTTATCTTTGTGCTAAGTTAAAGTGTGTGAAATAAATCACGAGACATATAAAGTATACGTGCATCCATATACGTATGTATATTTATGTGTATGAAATATATGCGGGCAGTCCATGCATTCAAATAATTTAAATAATGTAATTGATGGTGCGTGGCTGCTAGGTTGGTTTTTGCTTTTTGGCGGTTTTTATAAGTTGTTGTTATTACGCTGTTTTTTAATTAATATCGTATGGTTTGCTCATGCAACGTAGTTTCCATTCTTTTGCTCTAGGATACTACGGCGCTGTTAAGCTAGAGTTATTTCATGGTCATAAAATCGATTTAATTTTAATTTGATTTAATTTCCCAATAAATTCCCAATGGGGTGGGATGGAAAATTGTACGGTGTTAAAATATATTGGCGATTTCAACGAATCTGCAGTCATTGTGGATCTGATTCATGTGTTGTAAGCACGATTTAATAGTTCTTGGTGCAACGTTATGTAGCAATAATTCCTGTATGCATTGTAATAGTATTTTTGGCATTAGCAAAAATTTATTGTCTGTAAGGCGTCGCATTCGTGTAAATGTTCCTAATAATTTTCCGCGAATTCTGTTATTTGGTTCTTGCGATCGTAATACATTGGTGAATTTCTTATAACGTATGTGACCATGCTGTACAAATTTATGATTTTTATTATAGAAATGCGTAATAATTTCATTGTTGATAATTTTCACGTTGGCCTCTAGGAAATTAAGAGATCCATCGTCGTTTGGTTTTTCTCGTATCAATCTAAGTGGTTTTTTAAAGATTGGTTTGTCATTGAAAATTTGATGTAAAAAACGTGTTGCCATGCGTTTTTCACCTTGTTTGAAAATGATGATAATAATGATGTCGTCAACGTATCGAGTTAGGCCTATTTGTTTATATTTGTTTGGGTTATGTGTTTTCCAGTGTTCCATATCAACGATGGCCACAATGTTGGCCAAGGGGGCAGATATACCAAGACCCATAGGTAGGCCTTGATTTAGTAGGTATAACCCATTTCCCATTTTAAAATAGTTGTTTTTTAGTGCCCACTCGATGAATTCAATAATCATTGTTTTGGTTATAATATATGCGTTTTTCCTTGGTTGGTTGTTATTAGTAAATGTTGGAGTTAAGTTTTTGCTTTTTGGTACCATTATGTATTTGCGTTCCTGTTTACATGGGATTTGCAGAAAGAATCGTAATGACGTCATTGCATGATTATATGGGATTGATGGGAAGAAATCTTTAATGTCGCCTCCATGTACTTCAATGTTACCATGTTTCACGTTGCGTTGGAGTCTGTTAGTTTCTTTTTGTAGGTGGTGACGTAGTTTTGTTGGGTCCCATATATGCATGTTTTTTGTAGCCGCTTTAGTATTTTTAATGTACAGATTTAGTGCTCTTGAAATGATTCTTTGGGCTTTTGCGCTACCATTGTTGTATCCAGGTATTACTGGTCGTTGGCGGTTGATGTCTTTATCTTTGTCCATTAAGTAAGGATGTCCAGAGATCCTAGGAACTTTTTTATCGACCTGAAAATTGATTATTTTTGCTATTTTAAGTTTGCTGTAGCTATTTTTCATTTCATTTTGTATTGTGCTAAAAGTTTTGTCAATTCGAGTTGCATTTGCGGCATGTTTTGTCATGTTTTTGTGGTATCGTAACGGGCATTGTATTGAAACTTCTCCATTATTTCGGTCTAAAGGTGCTATTACTAATCCTTTTAGAAGAATTTTTATATTATTTACGTCCTTGATGCTTGTTCCGTATTGTGGTATATCGATATTTAAATTTAATGTTAAGTTACGTATATTTGGTAGGTGTAGTGATCTTAGTTTTTTGTTGATTTCATTCGTTACGCATTTTTCTAAATTTTTTCTGTCATAAAATAGTCTTGTTTTAACGTTTATTCTTAATCCAGGTACTTCATTTCCTCTTATTACGTTATTTTGTCATTCATTAATACTTTTATTTTTATTTTTATTGATGTTGTTGAATATTTGGTGCTTACATAGTCATTCTGGCGGGAAGTTCTGGATGTATTTTTTGGAGAATTCACGTTGGTTTCCTAATATGTCTAATATTGTTGGATTCGTTCCGTCTCGAAATTTTGGTTGGAATTTATTACGTATAAAGGCCGGTATGAACAGTGGGATTCTTTTCTTTTTTCTTTTTTTGTTATCCGTTATGGTGGTTCTTTTTTTCATTGCATTGTTAATGTTTTTTCGTATTATGTCGATAACGTAGTCTTTGTCTTTACCACTTAAAGTTGGTATCGGGATCGATTTGTTACGTCGTAATATATTTATTCCAATTCTGTCATGTATAACTTTAGCTAATGTTCGTTTGCACTTTTTTCGGTCCTTTCCTTTAATGATATTGCACATTTTAAAGTAATTGCATAAGTCTGCTAATTTTAGTTTAAATAAAGTTTTAAAATTCTTTTCTAGTACGTCAGTCAATGGGGGGATGTTTTTTTCCTTACGATATCGTGGCTGTAGCTGAAATTTGACTGGTATACCCGGTGGTAATCCTTTTATCAATTGTTTAATACGTTGTCCTTTTACCGTCATAATGTCGTGGTATATGTTGCTAATTTTCCGCCAATTTGTTATACTATATGTTCCCTTCGTGATCCATACGTGACATCGTTCATGGTCGGGTTTGTTGAAGATAATTGTAGCGAGATTTACAGTTTGGCGTTTTCCATGCTGTTTATACGTAAAGGTAGTTTCACTTTCATTTAAGATTTTAATTTTATTTTTCCTTAATCTCTTGTTTCTTAATTTTTTATTTTTTAATTTTTTATATACGTCGCGCTTGTTATTTTGTTTGTAGGTGCCAATAAAATTTAGTTGGGGTTTATATCGTTGTATCAGATGATTCTCATGTCGTCGCATGTCTTTAATATTATTTATGCTGTACATTTTAATTGGTACCATTACCCATGTCCACGGTTTGCATTTTGCTATCGTGATGTACTTCCTTTCCATAGTTCCTTCTTTTTTCATAGCTTTCTTAATTTGTAGAAAGTGCTGTTCTCGGCGTTTTCTCCCGTTGGTGGTAGACCCAATATAGAAGTTTCGATATAAAGGTGAAAAAAGCATGTAAATAGTTGGATGCTCATTGATATTACTACCGTTTGCTAGTTTAATTTTTAGTTGATGGTGTTTTGTTGTGGTTTTTAAGTTCTTTAAGGCACGTTTGTTAAGCTCTTCGTTATGTAATTTATGCAGGTGTTGTTCTCTCCAGAGGGTGTTTTTTGAGTGGAGTGCCCGCTTCCACTTTCCATTTACTGGTGTTCATTCGGCAACGGCATTTAGTTGCCTACGTGTTGTAAAAAAGAGGATTTTTACTGCTTTTGTCAATCGCGTAGTTGCATTGTTGGCTAAAGTATTGATCGCGCTTGACGCCACAAGGTAGTTAGCGTTTCTGGCTAACGTATTAATTGTTGTGGCTTCGGCTATGGCTTTATTTGTACCGGTTTCATTAGTTAATTGCATTAGCGTTAATTGCGTTTTTACCACTTGCAAAATGCCATACGTATCTTGAGCTGTTTGGTCCGCTGCATTAAGTAGTCCCGTTAGTTGTACTATTGTTAGTCCATCTGCAATTGGCTGTATTTGATGCGCTGGTGCATTTGCAATTTGTTGTGCAACTGGTTGTGCTGGCGCATTTGCATGTTGTTGTTGTACCGGTTGTACTTGTTGAGCTACTGGTGGTAACGGTGGTGGTGGTGGTGGTGCAGCTATAACTGGGGTTGCCATTTGGTTGGTTTTGTTAATTAAATTGTCCAGGGATTTTTTAATGTTGTCCAGTTGGCCTTTTGTTGTTTGCAAGTCATTTATATCCGATGTATTTTGGTTAACCTGTGATATGAGTTTCTGCATAAGGCTTGTTTTTGTTTGTGCTAGCATGTTGTTTGAGTTGCCATATATGAATGGTGACATGTTCATATTAGATTGCATGCCATCAAAACTCGTTGTTGATATGATTTTGTTTTGTAGATGTAAGTTCATAAAAAGCTCCTGCTGTTGTTGTTGTTGATTAAAGTAGTTACCTCTGTTGCCTCGGTATCCACCGCGGTTGTTGTTGTTGCTTTTGTTGTTGTTGTTATTGTTGCTCATGTTTCCTCTTCTCTTTTTGGTTTGCTTATTACCTTTTGAATTTTCCAACCACGTTTGTTTTTGTTGGCGCTCGAAGCAATTTAATATCAGGGATATTGACAATAAAATAAAGATTATACACTTAAAGTAATATGTAAATTTTATTTTATTTATTTTACGGATGGTTCTTGGAAAGCCTTCCGTGCGCTTTATAGCTATCCTCAGCTTATCTTTGTGCTAAGTTAAAGTGTGTGAAATAAATCACGAGACATATAAAGTATACGTGCATCCATATACGTATGTATATTTATGTGTATGAAATATATGCGGGCAGTCCATGCATTCAAATAATTTAAATAATGTAATTGATGGTGCGTGGCTGCTAGGTTGGTTTTTGCTTTTTGGCGGTTTTTATAAGTTGTTGTTATTACGCTGTTTTTTAATTAATATCGTATGGTTTGCTCATGCAACGTAGTTTCCATTCTTTTGCTCTAGGATACTACGGCGCTGTTAAGCTAGAGTTATTTCATGGTCATAAAATCGATTTAATTTTAATTTGATTTAATACTGTGTGAAGGATATAACCCAATTTAAATTCATCCATGAAAATGTTCCAAAAAAAACTGGCGGTACATCTATTTATTACCGATTTTGATAGGCCTATCAAAATTATTATTATTTTAACCCTAATTATAACACTGTATCTTTTGAAAAATTTTTTATCACCAAAACAACAACAAAAAATAATTTTGAAAAAAAAAAAATAATTGAAAAATTTAAAATAGGCACATCATTGAATTGCAATGCAATTAATAATTATTATTAAAAAAATTTAAATAATAAATTGATCGAGATATATAGATTAGATTAATGATACATATCTGATCGAAAGGATATACATTTAGATATATATATACATAAATATATACATAAATATATACATATCTATTTAACAAAATTTAAAAAAATATACATCGTGTTGCTTTTCAATACCAACAACAAAAATACAACTATGGCGTCACAAAAGAACGATTCCTTGGTAGATTCTGTTTTTCATTATAAAAAAGGTACATTTGAAGCGGATATTAATGCACAACCAAAATCAATACCAACTACAGATGAAGACTATAATAATATAATAATAGATAATCAAAACAATAAATTAAAAGAAACTTCTATTTTTCCACCATGTTATCCCGGTGAAAGTGTTGATGCAGTACAAGCAAGGCATAAAGCATATTTATCTTGTCGTAATTCATTGGAAACATTGGAAAAAGCTTTATCTATGAAATTGAACGCAAAAGCATTTAATGAAGTAAATACTTTTTTCCACGATGCATATGGGGAAGATGGCTGTTCCGCGAAATGGAGAAGTTATGAAGAAGAGACGGCGTATGATGGTACCGCAACAACAACAGCAAATACTACTGCAAAAAAATCCAACAATCGTGCTCCTTCCCCTGGCTTTATACCAGCACCACCACAAAGAATCAATCCACGTGATCGTTTTTTACCAACTGCAATTGTTTGTGCTGGTTTGAATTTATCTGATCATGGTAAGACTTTTGATGGTTTGAAAAAGCATTTATTAAAATCTTGTACACCACATGTCGTATCTATTTTTGCCCGCGATTGTGAATCAACGACAACTGCTAAACGGCATGTATCAAGTCTACTAATTAAAAATCTATGCAATACATTTCCAAGTACAATTATAGCTAATTCGAATAATAACAATGTTGTAGATAATAATACTAATAATAATAATAATAATAAATACGACGATGGAACTACACGAAATATACGTGATAGTACACAAGCAGTAACAACTGCAATTGATGCCGCTTTAGATGCAAAGATAAGAAAAAAAGAAGAAGCTCGTTTTAATAAAAAAGTGAAACGTGGTCGAAATATTTTAGCACCACTTGGTGATGTAGAAGAATGGTATAAATATTTTTATGTAAATGATGATACAAATGCTACAAATAATAATAATAATAATAGTAATAGTAATAGCAGCAGTAGTAGCAATAATAATAATGATGAACAACATAAGCAGCAAAGAGAAAAAGAATGCCCACCAATGATTCTTTGTATTGAAGATTTTGATTTTTTCAAGCCTGGTGTACTACAAGATGTTTTAATTACGATAACAAAAGCACATCGTAGAGGTTTGCCACTGTGCCTTATTTTAGGCGTTGCTAGTGTGACTGGCCCTGATGCTGTCCATGCACGATTGCCAAGACCAGTTACAAATTTATTATGGATGCGTACAATACGTTTAGAAAATTCTATGAAAACAATGGATAATGTCATTGATAAATTATTTGTATCTTGTAATTTCTCGAATTTTCCATTACGTTTATCCTATAATGTTTTGCGTTGGATGTCCGATCGGTTTTTAGAATACACATTTAGTGTATCAAGTTATATACGTAGTTTGCAATTTGCTATGATGGAACATTATTATACAACTCGTTTATCTGCATTGACGATGGATCTGGGTCAATGTATTGGAACGGAGGGAGTTATGGACAGTGCTATGAAATTAATACAAGATTTAGGCAATAAAGATGTACAATATTTAATGTCATTTCCATCTACAAAACATTTGTCATCCTCTGCATCAGGGACAATGGCATCAAATAGTAACACCACCACCAACAACAACAACAACACTACTACTACTACTACAACGACAACTACAACAACTGCAACGTCGTCATCGAGCAAAAAACAAGTATCAACCTTAAATCAAAATAAGAAGAAAATTGCAAATTGGTTGGCAGATATACATGTATATAAACGCGTTTATGGTTTTGTCTTTCATGCAATATATGATACATTGAAATATACATTACAAAATATGAACAACAACAACAACAACATGACACGAGCATCTAATTCACAAATACCTGGCATACGGCGTGTCTATATTGATTCATTAGAAACTCGAAATTATTGGTTTAATTTTGCACGTAAAATAAAAACAATGTTAAATAACAATTGTACAAAACGACATTTAATCAATATAGTAAAAATATGGGATAATATGTTTTATGATCTAGATCAAACATTTGATAGAAATACAAAAAATAATAACTTTGATGAAGCTAATCGTAAATTAGAAGCTGAAGAATTAATGTTGAGTCAAATAACTAAACAATTAGATCGATTGCAAGAAGATACGGAACAAATGGAATCACAGGAACGTAGCGACGAAGCTGATAGCAACAACAAACAATCTTCTTCAACAACATCTTCTAATACTACTAGTGTTGCTCTTGTACTATATGAGAATGATGATAATAAAAATAAAGAAGATGATAATGGTGCAAAAAAATTACCATCATCAATGACAAGTAAAAAAAATATGAATTTTGCAAAGAAACGAAAATTAGCTTTTTCATCTTTGCGTAAACGTAGTAAACAGAAACGAGAATCTTCATCTTCAATGCATGATACAAATGAACTGGAAGAAGTAACGTTGAATTTCTTTAAATTTATGGATTATATTGTGAAAGAACGGTTATGTCACATTAGTACATTTCCATTGTATGAATTATCCATGTTAAGGCGTAAAGGTGATCTAGCAAAATTATTTAGTGCTCAACCACGTAAATTGACATTAGCAGCATTGTCGAATCCACATCATTACATGGCAAATTTAGAAAGAGATGCTAATGAAAAGCATATATATAAAGAAATGCCAGATATATCAATTGTATATTCATTGATGGAAGAACGTGGTAAAGATATCAATTTGTATGATTGGTTTCAATCATTTGTTACGATTGTTGATGAAAATATAGATGATAAAACTTACCTTGATCTTACAGATGGTAATAGCAGTGGTACCTCTGGGAAAAAGAAAAAAAAACGTATTGGTACTCGAAAAAAAAGTCAAGATGCAGCAGAGTTGTTAAAAAAACTGACTGAAGATCTTGATAAGTCAGTGAAAAATGTGGATTTACAAGCAAGATTTGTTACTGCGGTTTCTGATTTGCAATATTTAGGTTGTATTAGACCACATCATAAGAAAGCAGATCATGTGACGAGATTAATTTTTGGAATGTAAAAAAATACGAACCGTAAAAAAGGGTATTTTACACATATATGCATCATTATTTAATAAGATATATTAATGGTT
>JACLAC010000987.1_pt1 | contig 14119 bp, 15 predicted proteins | sample 8027881 | NCBI WGS metagenome assembly JACLAC01 (sample SAMN15725517, study PRJNA655200) | protist metagenome | isolation source: fluorescence activated cell sorting (FACS) single amplified genomes of... | place: Spain: Blaines Bay Microbial Observatory, Mediterranean Sea | collected 2016-01-19 | reverse complement strand
AGCAAGCCACCATTTCCCTGATTGACCGGGTTCCAATCATAACAACAACCATCAGTGAGACCGAGGTTAGCAATCAGGTCACGGAAGAAGTGCGCTATTCGGTCGATTCCAAGGACCCGGTTGGAGATCCTGCCACTACCCGTGAAATCGGAGTAACGGTAGCGGTCACCCCGATGCTCCTTCCGGACGGAACAATCAGGATGAAGATGCGCCCGCGGTCCGCGCAGGTTGTCGAGGAAATTCTTGGTCAGAGTGGCAACAGGTATCCACGGGTATCCGAGTCCATGATCGAGAGCGTTGCCCGTATCCCTGATGGACATTCGCTCGTGGTGGGAGGCTTTTACGGACAGGTAAAGACGAAGGATAAGAACAAGGTGCCGATCCTCGGCGATATCCCGGGCATCAACTTCTTCTTCAAGAGCAAGGAGGCGGCGAAGGAAACCTCAAGTCTCGTGTTTGTGGTGACCCCTACTTCCTACGATCCGGGTAGTTCTGCTGAAACCGGGGTAACCAGCAGGGCGATCCGCGATAACATGAGCCTCAAGCCCGGACATGACTGGATTGAGCCTGCGTTACCCGGGCCTGCCCATGAGCCCGATTGGCAGCGAGCTCTCAAGGATCTTCGCCCGGGTCAACGGGACCACCGCCCTTCGGCGGAAGAGCTGAAAGCAGATCTCAAGGGGGCTTTTGAAGGCCGGGCCAAGAACGGCATTCTACACCATGGACGGTTAAAGTTTCTCAGGAAGCGTTAGTAGTATTATGCAGGCACAAGCTGGACACCAGGCTGTGGTTGAGAGTGCGTCCTCCTCCGGGGGTGCGCCAACCGCCGCAGACCCGGCATGTCTGGATCAAACTATCAGGCTCCTCCAGGAGTATGGGCTGGCGGCGCCGGCTGAACTGCACCAGCTCCGGGAGCACGGACTGGCACCACAGCAGGGGCCGAGACCGTGGGATCCCCTCGAATTTCTCGCGGCCCTCCGGGTGAGTGAACCCGATGCCCGACCGCTGGAAGTTGAACGCCTCGGGCGTGATCTGTCACTCTCGATGGGTCAGCCACTGGCGCTGGTGCCCTTTGCAAGCAGGATGCCCACGCCTTCCGTTTTTTACGATCTCAATGAGGGTCTCCTGGGAGAATGCAGGAGATTGATGACCCCCGTTCTCTACGCAGAGGAGTTGGAGGTGATCGGAATCGGCTCTATTAATCCGACCGCGCTTGGAATTGCCGCCCAGATGATCAGGCATGCCCTTGCGGAGAAGACCGGGACGACGCCGATTGTCTCGCGGGTAATCCTTCATCACGAAGGGTGGATATCACTCTGCCAGCAACAATTCGGAATATGATCGAGTTTGATGGCATCCAGTTTAACGACTTGATCAGTGGCCGGATCATGGAGGCGCTTGCTGAGCACGATGCCTCGCTTGCCGAGCTTGGGCAGGACCAGGTTCCCAACAGGGTCTCCCGGCCTCTCTTCATGTCTGCCATCGCGCAGGTGAATGGGTTGCCGTTCCTGCCCAGAATTGCGGAGTTCTGCGAAGCTTCACTTCTGGACGCATGCGATCCGGCCCTCCTTACGAGGGGAGGGTTTACCCCGCTCTGCACCCACGGTGGCCGACTTCTTGTAGCTGTTTCCAATCCTTGGAGTTCCCTGCCGGACGAGTATCTTTCACCCCGTTTTCCTGAGTTGCAGATTGACAAGGTTGTCACGCTGAGCAGTGAGATCAGTCGCGCAATCGAGCGGGTTACGACCACACAGGGACCCAATCGCTCCCAGTTGGAGTCGATTGATGTGGAGGACCTTGATGAGGGCCTGCAGGATTTTGATGTCACGGTGGAATATGACGAGCCGATCGCGCAGCTCGCTGCCACGATCCTTGCGACGGCGACCAAGCTTCGGGCTTCCGATATTCACTTCAAGGTGGAGAAGGAATCCTTCTACTATTCATTTCGTATAGATGGAGATCTCGGGGACAAGGTTGAGATGCCGATGAAGCTCAAGGACCGAATTGATGCGTTCTTCCTCAACCTGATGAAGTTGCCGGCGGAGACCCGTAATACAACCCCTGGAATTTCGGGTCGTTTTACCATCGCATATTATCATCGGCCTATTGATATCCGCTATGAGCGACACCGGACCTATCGCGGATACCATGTCACGATGCGCCTTCTCGATAAAAGCCACATTAATGTGAAGCTCGGGAAAGGTTCACTGGCTTTTGATGATGAAACGCTTTTTGAGCTTAACCGGGTGATGAAGATCCCGGCCGGGATCATTGTCATGAGCGGCCCGACGGGGTCGGGAAAATCGACAACCTTGAACGCGATGTTGCGGGAGCTCAACCGGCCCGAGGTCAATATCCTTACTTTGGAAAATCCGGTAGAAGATGAAATTCCGGGAGTGACTCACTGTGATCTCAAGAGCGCGGCGGAGTTCAAGCCGATGATAACCAGTTTCATGAGGAGTGACCCGGATATCATCCTGATGGGAGAGGTGCGCGATACCGAATCGGCGGAACTCGCGATTGAAGCTGCAGTAACCGGACACAAGGTCCTGACTACCATTCATACGCCGAGGGCATCCCAGATCATTGAGCGCTTTGAGCAATTGAAGATCGAGCGATGGAAAATTGCACAGACTCTCAAGGCGGCTTGCGCTCAGCGTCTCATCAAGGTGCTCTGCCCGGATTGCAAGGTCCCGGTAGAGGGAATCAACGAGACCGAAAGGCGGCTTTTTAACCTTGGAGAGGAATGGGCAGAACGACCTCTCTTTGTCGGACGACCAGGTGGTTGCTCAGAGTGCCGGGAAACTGGCTACAGTGGACGAACCGCGATCCTGGAAATCATCCCAATTACCCCGCGTGTCTCCGACCAGCTGTCCAAGGGAGAGATCAGTCCCTATGACCTTGAAATGATGGTCCTTAATGACGGAACGCTTCCAAATCTCCGGCGGAGCGGACTCAGACTGCTCGCTGAAGGACAGACTGACCTTAAAGCGGTCAGTAAAACCATCGATATGACTTATTCTGATGAATAACGGAACTGCTGCTACAACTCCTGCTGCCCTTTCTCCTGCCCGCCCGCGGGAGGCTGCCGGGCCCAAGACAAAGGTCAAGACCCAGCGCTTCAATAAGAAGGACCTGATTCACCTGTTCAGAGGCCTGGCCTCCATGCTCAAGGCTCAGATCAATACTTCAGACGCACTCAAATACTACGGGCAGGGCCTGCCGAACAAGGTGATGGCCTCAACCTTGGAGCAGATCCGGCTGGATACGGAATCGGGGATGTCGATTCATGAGGCTTTTCGCAGGACCAATCGCTTCGATGACATGACCATTGGTCTTATCCAGGCCGGGGGAGATTCCGGACAACTCAATCGCGCCTTCCGGGAACTGGCCGACCGCCTTAAGGCAGACGTCTACTTCAGGAAGCAGATACGGAAGGCGGTTCTTCTTCCGGGGATCGTTATCGCGGTGCTGGTTGGAGCCTTCATTATTTCGCAGGTCAAGATTGTTCCCCAGGTTGAGGGCATGCTGGAGCAGGTTCGCCAGAAGCCAGACGGGCTCACTGCTATCGCTTTCAAGGTGAGCCATGCCACCCGTGCTCTGTGGCCCTTCGCGGTTCTTGGAGTGATGGTCATGGGAGCTCTTATCTGGCGCTCCGAGGGAATTCGTAATGCCATTACCTCGATTGCAATGTCGAAATGGCGTCTTCTCAGTCAGTTAATCATGAGCCTGCGACAGATGACTTTTCTGTCGACCATGGAGCTCCTGTATTCAAACGGGATCAACCTTTCCAAGTCCATGCGGGTGGCGGCCAATTCGATAAAAACGACTCCGCTCTATCCGGAAATACGGAATGCAGCTGATCAGTATGAGCATTCCGGAGTCCCTCTTTCTCTGGCCTTCAGCAAATTCACATCGGTGGATGAGCAGGTCGTGCACATGATGTCAATTGGTGAAAGGTCGGCCTCGATTGACAACCAGTTGAAGATGCTTGCGGACATGTATGAGGAAGAGGCGGAGAATTACATGAACGACTTTACCCAGGTTCTTAATTTCATAGTCCTCCTGATGGCAGTTTCTCTTATCGCGGCGGTATTCATCGGAACTTTTCTGCCGATATTCCTGATGGGTCCGAAAATGATGCAGAGCGGAATCTAGCCCGGGATAATCATGCAACTGACTCAATTCGATCGCTGGATCCGGGAAAAGTTTATCTACCGGACCCACATTTACACGATGAGGCTTCCAGAGGTGGGAGTGCCTCCACAGATACTTATAGAGGAGTTGGAAGAGTCTCCTTCCAGTCGCTACCGTTATCGGTTGATCGTCAATGCCAGGAGAGACCTGGAGTCCCTCTTATCTTCCCTTCGAGCGGGCAACCAGATGTTTGCTACCAGGATCGTGGAAACCAATCCCTGGTACAAACCGATTATCGCGCCTAAGGGAAAGAGCTTCTTCTTCAGGACTTTCTGGTGGCTGATAATAATGACGATCGCCCTAACTGGCCTTCTACTGGGCTATGCCATTCTCACTAATGAGGGACTCAAGGGAGAGATCATGAATTCCATCCAGCTTCTGAAGGATGGCTAGGGCGCATTAGCGTAAACACAGAATCGTAGTAATGATGAACAATTATACTCCCCCAGCGATTTCCCGGTCCGGAGTCACCCTGATCGAACTGACTGTCGTCATCTTCATTATCCTCAGTATCATGGGCGCAACGATGTACTCCGCTGGCAATATTGGGGAGTGGAACAAGGGAAAAAAGGCATCGGCTGCATTGAGAGAAGTCTATGTAGCGCAGCGCTGCTACCTTGCGGACAACCCGAGAAAGCCGATCAATTCCATTAACAGCAAGGACTTGATTCCATATCTTCCGAGTGGCGGCTCCGCTCTTCCCAGCGTGGAGGACCTCAACGGAAACAGTCTTACTTTGGATGTGGCCAAATCACCACCGGTTCTTACGGAATCGAGCGGCTCGATATACGATCCTTCCGGATCTTTCGCGGACTCCCTGTGGGATGTAGGGGAATGACAAGAATGTTTCCATATCTGCCTTTGATTCTGGTATCGCTGCTTTTCGTGATGCCAGGCACTGTCCGGGGCGATTCGCTCCCGGAAGGCTTTCGTTTCATCGGGAACTACCGGTTCGACAAACGGATGAAAATTCGCGACGGAAAACCCATACAGGTCAGGAGCAAGGAGTTTTACTACCGCCTCTACACTGATGGAATAACGGTTCGAATTTATGGAGGAAGAGCGGATGAGAGTTACACCTCATTCAAAATTCAGCGGAACGATGGCATCATGGCTGGTGCTGGGACGGAGAGGATGGAGGTGGTTCCGGGACTGCAGGCCTATTCCCTCGTGGGGAATGTCCTCCGACAACTTGCACTTACCGAGGACCGTCTGGTTCTGACGAAGTTTCCCTCTTTTTCGGATGTCGTGGAGATCACCTATGCCAACCGCCGCATTACTATTAGCCGGAGTAAGTAGATGAACCAGGACTCCTTCATGTCAGATTCTGTCAAGGGTGAGAGCATGACGCCCGGGAGGAGGATTGGAGCCGGTCCCTCCAAGGTTTCTGAGCGCTGTAATTGTCAGCGTTGTGGGCTGCTCCGCTGGTATCCGCTCATGATGTTTATCACAACTGCGGCAGCAGCAGTCTTCTGCTGGCTGTATGTCACAAAACCGGTCTTTGTGACAGGGGCCATGGAGCGGTCGCCTGATGTTGAAGAGATCAGTCAGGATCAGGCTCCGCTGGATGATCAGAAACCTGTTTTTCATACGGTGGCGACTGGCATGCTCGACCCGGGCGTTGGCGCCCTTCCAGGGGATCATGCACCTCCGGATGAGATGCTCGAGAAGGATAACATTCCAGCTGAAGAACTGAAGCCGTTGATCATAAAGCGTCAGGGTCCTTCTTTGTTCCATCCCATTCCATTAGAGGAGGTACCCGGGCGAGCGGGAACTGCCGAGGCTTCTCCCGCTATTGTGAAAGGGGATGTTGGACATGATCGGTCGGGCAGGAACCAGATTGTGATTGAGGAAGTTGCGAGTCCCGGAGGAGGAGGGGAAGCGCGTGAGGATAGCGCTTCGGGAGATTTCCATGTGCATGCATCCTTCATGGCTGAATTTTCCGCTTTGGAACGGGTGAGAAAGAAGCAATCCCAGCCATGAGAAATCCTCTTTTTCAACTGGTAGGCAGTGGAGTGCTGCTTGGCCTCATGTGTGGGGTGGTCATGATTCATGCAATCCAGGTCAGGAAAGCGGAGTACATCGCGGGCAACGAACTTGAGAGCAGCATGAGGCCGGGTCCTGCCGTTCACTATCCGGCGCGCGAACTGAATTTCATTGTTACCTCAGGCAGTGAGAAGGGGCCTTCTTTGAATGCCTCTGCCTCTCTTGAGGAGAAGTCAGCCACTGTCGATGCTCTGAAAAAAATTGTGGAGCAGCTTCAGGAACTGGATTCCAGAAATCAGGAGCTACAGGGTAACAATGTGGAACTGCAGGAGCAGTTAAAGGAGACAAATCGGGATTTGAATGAACTTCAGTTTCGTGTGGACACGCACAGTGAGTCCTTCCGCCCGCTGAAGACCTCATCCGGAAGTGGCTTGGTTTTCCGGAATTCGACCAGTCGCGGGGGGCGTCTCCATCCTCTCCTGCCGCCAAAGCAGTAGCCCGTTTCAGGTTCCTCCCGGGGGATCTAGTCAACCTGTTCTATTACCACGAGCCAGTTCATCTGCGTGATGGGTGGCAGTTGGTCGGGTTGAGTGATAGAGTAGAGGTCAGCCTCGATCTTGTTGGCGCGGACCTCGTCATTGTCACCCGACCGGAGATCAAGAGGGCGCACGGTACGGTCTCCGTCTTTACCAACATGAGAGATCTGCCCTTTCAGGGCGACGTTCATCGGTTGGTCCCGCATGCCGAAACGCTTTTCAGGAGTAAAAAGTGAGATTGGAGGATAGATCGGATTCCCATTTGCATCGCTACCGTTGGCCACGATGTTTACATCATTGACGAGATACATCCGGAAGGGGGTAACCAGCGAGAATCCCTTTGGGAAGGCAGTGAAATCCTTGGAATCCCGGAGGATAAGGGAGATGTCGGTAGGGAGAGTTGGAATGTTTGGCTTAGTGATTTTGATGTTGTCCCGGTAATTCGCATTTACCATGAGGGAGCAGTTTGCAGAGAGAGGATCTGCGCCAATAGACTCAAGGTAGGCAGCCAGTCTGCCGACGTAAACTGCGAGAGTTCGACGCTCTATCCGGGTGTTCTCAAGGTGGAAGGGGAAGGTTGCTCCCCTAGGTGAGCCTTCGGTTGGCCAGTTGTTGCCCCTCGTGTAGATGACCTTTCGCTCAATGCCTCCTGTGAGATAGGTAAAGGAGATCGAGGTTGGAGTCTGGTCCTCCGGGGAGATTACATCTTCCACCCGTAGCTTCATGATGGTCTGCATGGCCGGTCTGCTGTAGTAGTTCCACCCGGTGGGGGAAGCGGACTTATGGTCAGACGGGTCTTCCAGGTCATCGAAGGACTTGTGACCACGGGCGATTGGAAGAAAAGCCACGAGGCCGGAGTCCCCGGAATTGGATATGGGGAAGAAGTTGGAATTTTCCGCCTCGTATTGTTCACGGGAGGGGAGGTCTCCCGTGAAATTATCGAAGGTAACTCCTCCGATTGAGGAATCGCTGGATACGGAGATCCCCCTGCGGGATGCGAGGCGGTCCAGATCCAGGGTCCCTTCGGTAGTAGCGCGAGTGGCAAAGACTCCGCCGGATATCCGGATGTTACCCCACTCTGTGCCATCCTCATGTTTTCCGAGCGCGGTGTTACCGGTACTCCCAAGAGCCAGTTGCGAGGGGACCTCGTAAATCGACAGGATATAATTCTTTTTCACCGTGGCCACACCGGTTGAGGACCTGGAATTTGCACCGTATGTAAGGGAAAAGGCCCACCAGTTACGCTTGGCCACGAAATTCTCGAATTGTGCGACATAGCCAAAGTGGACATCGGGGTAGGGAATTACCTTATACAGTTCCTCTCCAGGGTAGGTTTTGGCGTTGGTGATGATGGGGCGGTCCCGGTCGAGTCTCTCGATGTCGCCGTCCGAGATACGCAGAGTTTCAGGGTATCTGGAGCCGAGCAGGTTACCGGTGTTGTTGAGTCCAGCATTAACATAGAACCAGTGCATTGCCGGCTGCGTGTTGATGCTGCTGATGGTGTGTCTTATCGGGCCCTGATTGCCGTCACCCGTGTTACCGGAAATAGCTTGGCCATTGATTCCCAGAACGTCGGCAAAATTTTTCTCGAGTGCGGTCTCACCGCCAGCCTTTTCGAGGGCTCGTTCAAAGATCCAGCGCCAACGGGAGGGGACCCCTTCGCTGGAAGAATTCGAGTTGGCCATCATATTCCGGATAGCACTGTTAGGAACCTCGGTCAGGACTGCCCGAAGCAATGCCTGTTCACGATTTGTATAGTCGACCCGGATCTGGGTCTTTTTCTGGGCTTCCTGATTCTGGATGTTGTATCGGAAGGATGCGGTGAGCATCAACAGCATGATCGAGGCCAGGGTGACGACAGCCAGAATGGAAACATAGCCGGATCGGAGAGTTCTTTTCATAAGGTTGGCTTGCTACGTGGGTTCAGAGCCTCGGGGTGCCGGAATAGGTAATGATTTCTCCGGCGGGTCCGGTAAGACGCATTCGGAAAATCCCGTTCTGGACGAAGAATTCTGCGTCATTTACCTGACGGGAAATGAGCCAGTCAGGGTTGCCTGCCCCGGAGAACGTAGACGAGGAATTCATGTTGTAGTAGGCGAGGACATCCTTCCCGTCATCAGATTCAAAAGAGATGATGCCCCGGTCCCTGGATCCGTCGGGATTGAGAAAACCGAGGACAAGTACTCTTCCGCCATCCGTCACCGCATTTGCCCCGGAGACTGCGTCACTGAGATTAGAATGAATGCGGTAGGCATCCGCACGGGAGAGAATCTGTGTTATGGTGTTGTTTATCTGGGGCGCATCATCTACGAGGAATCTCTGGGCCTTGACGATGCGATGAAAGGTAACCTGCTGCTGGAGGAGCGTCATCATTATGGCTGCAATTGCCAGAGCGAGGCCAATAGCGGTGGCAAGTTCCGGTAGGGTGAATCCCCGCCGCTGGGGTGAAGGCCTGCGGCTCGTTGCTGTATGAGTGGTCATTGGGTGCGCACGATGGTTCTCGATTTGACGTATTCCCTGCCGCTGATCATGTAGGTTACGTGACTCTGCAAGATCCAGGTCTGCATCTCGGCGGGGTTCGTTGCCAGGGTTGCGCTGCCGCCATGGGCAGGGAAATTGTTTTCGTCCGGGATCCTGGTGCGGATTACATTACCGCTCAGGGTTCTTCCTCCGGGCAGCGTCCCAAGGGTTACCATTTTTTCCGACTTGGCGGGGTAGACCGGCCAGGGAGAGGAAGCATCGGTAAGGTTTTCAAATGGAATCCGCTGCGCATAGGCCTTTTCGTAGGAGAGGTAGGCATCGGACACATTCTGGACCATGGTCCATTGGCGGGGTGCGAGAATATTCATCGTGCCCTTCAGCACTACCAGACTGACTACCAAAAGCAGGGTAAGGGCGACAATCGCCTCGATCAGGACGCTGCCTCGTTTGCAGAGACGGTGACCTTTCGGAGAGGAAGCAGTCTTGAATTGGACGCTATATGGGATAAGATCAACATCAGGGTGAGAGCTTTTCTGATCTGCGGTTTTCTGGTTGTTCACGGCATTCCAGTTCTCCGGGCTGCAGAACCTCTGCAGCCTCCCTTTGGATTGAACTGGGGGGATTCTCCTGCTCGACTTGTTGACTGGGCTGTAAGGAAGAAGCTCGACCAGACCGTCAAGCTGCCCGCTGAGCAGCCCCAATTGAAAATCCTGGAGGTGTCCCCCCCCAAGGGGACCCTTCCCGGGCACGATGCCAGTAGACTGGAGGCCCGGTTCATGGACGGGAGACTGTTCGAGGTCTGCCTTCACTACACATACCCCGGGAGGAACACTACCTTTGTCCGTGGTCAATTTGTGGAACTGAAACGAATTCTTTCCCAGCGGCACGGTCCGCTCAAGCTGGGGGCGAAGACCCGTGGGGCACCTGTCGCCGGAGTGGAGAGCCAATCTGTTGCCTATCAGCTCGAATTCAGATCCGGCAGCAGCCTCATGCTTGTCATGACGGAGGTGTCGGACGCGAAGCGTGGGGACCAGTCGGCCAGATTTTCTGTGGTATATCATAATGGGGGGGTCCTGGAGCAGGGGGAGGCTCAGGTCATTATCCGGAAAGAGGAGCAGCCAGCATCCCGGGAGCCGTAGTTTTGGAAAGTCGGTGGAGCTTCATAAAATCCTGAGTGGGAGGTGGGTTCATGAGTGGAACCCTCTAGCGGCTCCGAGGACTGTCTTCACTTCGAGTTGCAAGCCATCCTGTCCATGGGCCACCGGGGACTTCGGACTCTTCGATAAATTTCCAGTCGACGTCTGCATTTCCACGTATTCGAAGGAAGTCGCGGACTGCGGGACTGATATCAATACCCGCATTCTGATTGGCAGTTGATCGGGGCCGTTTCCCTTCGAAGACGTAAGGCCAGTCGTCGGTCGTGAATGGTCCCGTATCTTTCCACTGGGCGTAGGCGATACGCCCCTTGTGATGGATGGCAACCCACCGGTTATGACATACTGAAACGCCTGGACCCCGGTAACTGCGCCAGAACCAGGGGATCACCCTTGGAGCCTCGGGCCGATGTTCCCACCCTTGCAGAAGGTCGTTGTAGGGAAGGGCGATGTAGAACGGGTTGAGTTCTGGTTCAAAGCCGGATGGGAGATAGCCCTTCCGCTTGAAGGGATGATCATAGCCTCCGAAGCGGTTCTCCCAGTCGGGATCCCACGAACTCGAAGAATTTGAAACAGGGTTTCGGACGGTTGGCCGCTCACCGACCCAGAAGACAGTTGCCCGGATCTGGTAGTGCCAGGGGTTGGTTTTGACTTTCCAGGGAGCAGGGAGCTCCTCGACGATCTGTGCCACTCCAGGGCCAAGGTAGGGATTCACCCGCCCAGTGATAATGGCGCGCCGCTCCTTCAGGAATTCCTCGTGAGCCAGCGCGGAACGTTCCGCAGTTGTGAACACCGTGGCTGTGACCGGGAGCAGGGTTGAGAACAGGATCGCAGCGAGAATCACGACTCCACGAAGGGAGGCTGAAATCGCATCACAATGGATTCCAAAAGGGGGCATCTTGTAAGGGAGAACTGATAGTTAGTATCATAAAATTTTTTAATAGAGTCAATCATATGGGTCACGCGGAATGAAAAATCCTCAACTTGCGTAAAAATGAGCGATCGCCTGGGAGGGGGCTTGGCCTTTCTCATAGCTGGGAATGGTCTTTTTATTGGTAGTTGCTGCTCCAAATCCTCTTGCGAGAGAGTTTTAGGGGCCTCGCACTATTGGTCCCAAGTGAAAGGATCAGGAGGAGAACGCGAGCTTCGGGGACTCGCTATGCGCCGGAATTGGTGTGGAAAACGCCCTATTTTTTTAGGGGAGGAGACCAATACTATCAGTATATTTTAATATTTTTGTTGATTAAGAGGTCTATACCTGTAATTTTATTGGAAATTCGAAATAATTACGCACTTCAACTCAACTCCGCCAACTCCACTGAAATCTATGAAAATGCAAGCTACTCAACTGATTCTCTTGCTGGCTCTGGGAAGCCCTCTTTCCGGCGAAATCATCGGCTCCGTTCCGAATAGTAATCCTACCCCCCACAAGGACCCTTATACTCCTATTGGTTCGATTTCGGTTACTCCCACGGTGGTCCAGCCGGGGGTACGGCCGAAGATGGTGTGGGAAATCGAATATCCGGAAGCCGTTGCTGATATCAGCCATGTTGATTCCAATGGAACCATTACGCCCAGGCAGAGGGTTGACCTGAAGGTGCGGGTGATGGGCGTCGCCCTTCAGGCGGGACATACTCAGCTTCCTGCGGCCCTCTGGGTTCGGGTAGGAGCTTCTGCGCCATGGGAACTGGTCTTCTATGGTCGCGAGAATGATGTGCAACCTGATGAGATAGTCTTCGAGAAGAAGAATGTGCTGCCCGATACAAAAATCGATTTTTCTGCGCGGGGTCAATCCGCGAGTGGTAGCTGGTATGATACGCATTCAACAGCAGGTTCGGATCTGTCCGTTATCGGAATGGTCAATGGGGACAAGGTGCCGGACTATGCCCCGGCATACGAACAGGGGCGGATCGAGAGTTTCATGACCCAGTTTCTTGATGAGGATAATCACGTGGTGCTGGGCCCCCGCGATATCATCCATACCTTTGAGCTGGGGACCAGCAGCCCCGGTGCCTGGTGGTTTGACATGCAGGACATTGTCTGCATGACAACCCTCAGTCAGGTGCAGGACCAGCGTCGTAGCAATCGCCGCCGCCAAGTCAGTTTGAACCTGCTGAGCACCTCCAGCGCTCATCCTAGTTCGTCGGCTACCGTGGATGACAAGGGAGTCATTACCCGGGGACGGAAAGAGAAGTAAGGAGACAGGCTTTCGCATCTGGAGCCGGGATCGGTCCGGATGATTCTGCTGAAAATTCAAACCATAGATGTCATCATGAAGAAGCTCTTACTTTTATTGGCCGCATCGGCGCCATCCATGGCGCATGCGGCCCCGGAGGATTACGTTAACTTTGTCCGCCAGATCCAGCAGGATAGCGGTATCGAATGGGACATGGGCATTCTGCCGAGTGGAACCAAGGTCTCACCAACGGGAGTGAGCACGTCCGGATCGTTCTTTGAGCTCTGGGCAATTCAGAATGTCAGTGTCACGGAATACCGGCTCGATGAGCAATACGTGACAGCCTATACCCCTAATGCGACCATCAACATCGTCACCGGAGATCCCTATCTTCCGATCGCGAGGACCCGGGTGGATCAGCCATTCCAGGTGCAGATCTCTGTAAGGGGACTGATTGACGAAAGCGATCCCAACTACGTAACTGCACCTGACGCGGCCAAGTGGGTGGATTACACGAATTACACTTTTGCGTATCCCGACGAGGCCTTCAGCTTCGAGGATGTGAAGAACCCGGTGGGGACAGTTGTGACAGAGGGTTTTATGGAGCAGACGGCAAATACGACCATCACCTTTTCTGCCACCAACCTTACCGGCCCTGATCTGACCGAGGTCAAGGGAGAGGAGGTGTTCACGATCACGGCTCAGGCTGACTACGGGGTCTCTGCAACGATTCTTGATTCAGACAAGGTGCAGATCTGGCCCATTGCCACCGGTGAGATCAGCGGAATCAGCCCTACGAGGTATTACGAGGAGGTGCCGCCCATCTCAGTCAACCTGGGTAACCTTTATCCGGACAGCACAACCTACGTGCGGATATATCCGGGTCCGCAGAAAGAGAATCCCGAGGGGATTAAGACGGTTAATTCGAGCTTTGTGATTATCGAGGATTCCATTCCCCAGAGTCGTGACCTGATCGTCAAGGCCGTGGACCAGTACTTCACGGAAGAGGGGCTCCATACGATTGAACTTCTGCACCGTACCCCGTTTGGAACAGACCTTCTGGATGTGGTTGAAATCAATGTTGACCGGACGATCGAGGTCAATGGTGGGGTTATCGACCAGGAGTAACGAGCCCCTCAACTGGAGCCCTTTCACAATTTTGAAGATGAAGAGAAATATTTTATTCTGCGTTCTTGCAGCCATCGGAGTCAGTTCCCTTGTCGCGGTGGAACCAATCACCCCCGCAGCTGTTGCGGGAAACAGCAAGGAACAGCAGCTTAAGGTGCGCCCTCGGATGACGCATGAGCAACTAGCAAGGCTGCAACGCCCCCGTGACCCGAAGTTAAGCAGGCAAAGAGTCAGGCTCTCTGATGTAGAGCAGCAAAGGGCACGGCAGGCGGATTCCGAGGGATCAGCAAAGCTGGCCAAGGCCCGGGAAAGCCTCGTGGCACGTTCCACGATCGTTTCGGGTGCCTCAAACTGGACTATCGTCCCGCGTGGGGCGGTTCTGGTTACCCCGAGCCGTTTCAAGGGGCGGGTTGACGGGCAGCGTGCTGGCAAATTAGTGACCTGGCGGGATTTCTACGCCA
>JACLAC010026646.1_pt1 | contig 14125 bp, 15 predicted proteins | sample 8027881 | NCBI WGS metagenome assembly JACLAC01 (sample SAMN15725517, study PRJNA655200) | protist metagenome | isolation source: fluorescence activated cell sorting (FACS) single amplified genomes of... | place: Spain: Blaines Bay Microbial Observatory, Mediterranean Sea | collected 2016-01-19 | reverse complement strand
GAATTGAGTCGAAAATCCAACTGGCTGATCGATGAAATGAGGCAGAGCGCTGGACAAAATGGAATTCCATTTCAGACCAATGTCATGGGCGGGATGTTCGGCTTTTTCTTTGCTGAGAAACCGGTTCGCAATTATCAGGATGCGGCTGAATCAGACCAGGATCGCTTCCGTAAATTCTTCATGGGTATGCTAAAGGAAGGGATTTACTTGGCGCCTTCTGCCTTTGAAAGTGGCTTTATCTCGATGGCTCATACGGAAGAAGACTTAGAAAAAACAGCAGCAGCTTGCCGCAAAGTGATGGCTACACTGTGAGCTTGCTCACGATTGATGAATACCTTCGGCAGCCCGTAGCCGAGAGACTACCCTACTATCAGCGAGAAGGTCGACTATATCATGTGATGATGTCACAACAGTTCCCTCGTCCGCTGATGGAGGAAATCTTCGGTGTCGCCAACACACTCAAGGCTATGTCACATGACTACGAAGGTCTTGAGTTCCTCTCTCGTCTGCTACGCCACAAGCGGGCGATGCTTTACTTCACCCAACCTTCGACTCGTACTTTTCTCTCCTTTTTGACTGCTTGCCAACTTGTCGGCATCACAACCGGGGAAGTGCAAGATCCTGCACTATCTTCTGAATACAAGGGAGAGAGTCAGGAAGACGCGATCCGGGTCTTTAGCAGCTACTTCGATCTTGTCATCATGCGTGACCCGAAACCTGGTTTTTGCGAATACATCGCGTATCGCCAAGATCGGACCGGCTTCAGTGTCCCAATCCTCAACGGTGGCAGTGGCAAGGACCAGCATCCCACCCAGGCGCTACTGGACCTCTACACGATGCACCGCTCCTTCCAGCTAATGGGTGGAATCTCTGGGAAGAGGTACGCTTTCGTGGGAGATCTTCAACGTGGTCGAGCTGTGCGCTCAGTCATGTATTTGCTCGCTAATTACGAAGATCTCGATTTCTATGCCGTCGCGCCCAAGGGCTTTCAAATTTCTCCAGACCTTCAACTACACCTGGAGGAACGTGGGGTTCGGCTACACTTCACAGACCAATTGAACGAGGTGTTGCCTGAGGTAGATTGCATTTATATGACACGCGTACAGGATGAGTACGACCTCTCTGGAGAGTCAGGCAAGATCGACTTGGCCAACTTTAGCCTCACTGAAGAAAATGTGAATCTACTACCCGAACACGCCATCATTCTTCACCCTCTGCCTCGGCGTCAGGAGATATCCAGTGGGATCGATGCCAATCCACGAGCAATGTACTGGTCTCAGCTGCGTAACGGAGTCTATATTCGGGCTGCACTGCTGCTCTACATTTTTGGAAAAAACGAACAACTGCCGATTATCCAGGAAAAATCCAACCCATGACTAACAGCCTCTGTATTAGAAACGCAAATAAATCAGTTTAAAATACTGATTTTATTTGTTTTTCTATTTTCACACAGCTTACACACTCTAAATTTTTACACTGAATTTATTGGACATTTTTGATAATGTTGCACGCATAGCTACGCGAAAATTCCAAAAAATTTAAACACGTGGAGCGAATATGGGTGGAAGGAAGACAGAATACAAAGAGGATGAGATAGCAATATTTGAGGATGCCTGCGTGTACAAGCGTGGAGACTATTGGCAGTTTAGGCTTTGGTTGGAAAAGGAGAAGAAGTACGTAAGGAAGAGTTTACGGACAAGGAAGAGGACAGAAGCTGTTGAACTGGACAAGGAACTGTACTTGGAATTGTTTGCGGACATGAAGCAGGGCAAGAGCTACTACAGTATTACTAGTGAGAAAGCCGCTGAGAAATACCTGGCTGCTAGGAAGCATGATTGTGAAATGGGGCTGATAGCAGCAAGTAGATATACAACGCTGAAATCACATCTAAAGCATTGGGTAGCATTTATTGACAGGAACACAAAGGTAAGGGATTTAAAGCGCAAGGACTGTGAAGGCTATTATGAATGGAGACTGGCGAAGGCAGAGGGAGATGTAAAACAGAAAACAGTGCATGGAGAACAAGCAACTATAAATGGAATGATGAAGTGGTTGTACAGGCAGAATGAAACTTATATTGATGGATTTGATTTTAAGAAATTGAAAAGAATTGATGATGCAGGTGAGAGTGTAAGGAGGCAGACACTGACAAGTGAGGAATATAATAGATTGATAAGGACGATGCGCAAGCTGAGTCCAAATACAAATAATGAACTGAAAGATTTACAATCAAAGTGGTTCAAACTTACACAGATGTTCGTATTGATTGCCACAAACAGTGGACTAAGGGTTGGTGAGCAGAAGCAGCTGAGATGGGAAGATGTACGAGTTGAGGAACACAAGGATAAAGAAGGAAATACTGTAAAGCTGGCAAGGATTAATGTACGTGCTGCAACAAGCAAGGTACGCAAAGCGAGGACACTGCTGTGTAGGAATGGACAGTACTTTGAGAGACTGAAGATGAGTTTGGGAGAGAGAACGGGTAAGAGCCTGGTTTTTAGTATTGATGGGAAGCGAGAAGTTAATTTAAAGACGCTGAGCAAGTATTTCAAAACAATGCTGGAAGCTGCTGAGATAGAGGATACAGCAGGTAGAGGTATTGTGCTGTACAGCTTGAGGCACTTTATGATAACGCAGAGGATTATGGCAGGCTTGAGCTACAGGCAGGTTGCAGACATGTGTGGGACGAGTGTGATGATGATTGAGAAGACATACTGGCACTTGAATGACGAAGTAAGACTTACAAGCGCTTTAGCTGATTACAGACGAAGGGAAGATGGGACGATTGAAGTTATCTAGTTCTCACAAAACGTGTTAACACGATTCCCTCCATCTCACCACCACTGCGCCAGATTCTGGCAATCCCATCAAATCAACAGAAGCTGCCCTAGTCTGCGTACTCAAATCTGCTAGCTACACTTGCATCCCCTTCCTTCTTGCTACTCACTTATGCGATTCCTCCAAACACCAGAAACCAGAAATAAGTGATATTTTGGAGGATTACCCACATGTGTCGTACCAGCATCACCCAAGTTGAGTAGTCCTACTAACATTTGAATGACGCAATACGCCTTACCAATGCAGTAGCTGACTGTAGAGTGGGTTCTGATGGAACAATTCGCTTGGTTCAAACTGTGGTGAATCGTGTTGACACGATTTCCACCATAGCCCTGTTCATGCATATCGAAAGAACCACCTTTCTATTCTGCGAATTGAATGCAAGAAATCAATTAGTCTTCTTAAAAAGCTGATAATGCACTTATTATTTTCATTTTTAATTATTTCATTTATTTTTTCTCTTAAAAAAAGATTTGATTTAAATTATTCACAATCTCCAATTTTAGTAATATCATTAATAATAACAGTTTTATATTTTAACGCATTATATACTTCTTTGAATATAGGTTATTTTATTGTCCACTTGCTTGGAATTTGCTCTATTTTTGACAACATATATCTTATTAACAAGAACAAATTAAAGTTATTTCAGAATGAAGAGAAAATATTAATTTCATTTTTAATTTTTTGTTTTCTGATCTCAATCGCTTCTCTATTTGTTAAATTCGGCATTTGGGATGAGTTTACTCACTGGGCACCACAGACAAAATATCTGTATCTAAAAAATTCTTTGCGTGATGAGTTCACTGAATTTGGAGTTAAAAGTTATCCGGTAGGAAGTGCGCTATTTTATTATCCTTTTCTAAGATATTCAACATTTAATGAGGGAGTAATATATTTTGGACACAGTTTCCTATTATTACTTCCACTCGCATGTTTTATTGATCAGAAAGAAATTTCATGGCAGAAAACAATTTTCAAAGTATTTATATTAATTATTTTTTTGATTGTTTTTGGCGTACGCCTTGGGCCAATAGGAAGTATTTATATGGATCAAGTAGTCGCTATATTTTTTGGAAGTATTTTAGTTTATTATATTAATTCGAAAAAAACATTTAAAGAAATCATTTTAATTTCATTTCTTCTCATTTCATTTCTTCAATTGAAAGATTCACTATTAGCATTTTCTTTTTTGATTATTGGATTTATCACTATTGATCAAGGGACTTTATTCTATCAAAGAAAAAATAATATTACACTTAAACAATTTTTAGTTCTTATTTCAACTTTATCTATTTTTTCAATTTTATCACTAAAGTCATGGGAATTTCACTTAGAAAGTATTAACATTCAAAGAACATGGAACATAAATCAAAATCTATTTGACATTATCACTATCACACTTTTTCCATCTGAAGAATATAACAGAGTCATTCTCAATAACTTTATCAATAAGTTGTTTGAACTTTACATTATACCTAATCAGGTAAGTGAAAATTTACTTAAATATTTTCCACCAGTTCAATATATTCTAAATCTCTCTCCATTTCAGTTTTTGATTAATCAATTTATACTAATAATTTTTATATTTATTTTAAACAGAAAAATATTTAAAGAAATTATCTTTTACAATATAATTCTTTTTTTTAGTTATATTTTATATCTGTATGGTTTATTAATATTATATAACTTTTCGTTTGGATCTTATGAGGGGCCTAGATTAGCATCATTTGAAAGATACCAAAGTATCTTTCAAATAGGATGGATTTTATTTAATTTAAACTATATATTTAAATCTAAATTTTTTCAAAATCTTAACTTCAATAATATCTTACTAAAATTTTCTTGGATACCTATTTTTATTTTCATTACCTCATTGAGTACAATAAAAATATATATCGACAACTATACTATTCGTGGTCAGTTTAGAGTTCAGGAATTACATAATCGAATCAAAATCTTTACTGATAAGGTTGAAAATCTAACAGAATCAAATAGTAGAATTAAAGTGATTTGGCAAAAGTCTAATGGACTTGAAATAGGTATAATAAGATATGACTTACTTCCAAGGTTTATTGAGGGAGGCTCTTTTGGCAAAAAATATAACACAGAAGATATTTACACATCAAACATTTCAGAATTTGATTTTTTCAATTCCTTAAGAGAATTTGATTATTTATTATTAGCATTTACTGATAACAATTTTTGGACTATCTATGGAAATCTTTTTAATGAAATCAATTTAGAATCTGATTTTTTAATAGAATATAATTTATGTCATGATAAATTCGCAGGTTTTCATTCTCTATCGCTTGGTTGCTATGAGACTTCAGAAAAAGTTTATTTGTTTAAAATAATTAATATGGATTCAAATTTATCGTTCCTAGCAATTAAGTAGTTTTTTTAAGACAATTATTTGACCAAGATGCTCCAACCAAAATTTTCTAGATTTTCTATACAAACAATTTATTTATAATTCCAATCATGAACTCAATTGCAGTTATTATTCCTTGTTTTAAAGTAAAAAATCAGATATTAGATGTTCTTAAAGAAATTCCAAGAATAGTAGATCGAATTTATGTGATTGATGATTGTTGTCCTCAATCAACAGGTTTATTTGTTCAAGCAAATTCTAATGACAAGAGAATTAAGATTATTTTTCACGAAAAGAATCAGGGTGTCGGTGGTGCTATGATTTCAGGATATACTGCTGCACTTAATGAGGAACATGATATAATTGTGAAATTAGACGGAGACGGTCAGATGAATCCTCAATTAATTTCTGGTCTTATTCAAGGAATTTTAGATGGGAATGCCGATTACGTGAAAGGTAATCGTTTCTTTTTCTTAGATGAATTAATTCAAATGCCAAAAATTCGTATATTTGGCAATGTTTTACTTTCTTTTTTTAGTAAATTTGCTACTGGATATTGGAATATTGCTGATCCTACCAATGGTTTTACCGCTATTCAGCGCAAAGTTTTGAATTTAATTCCACTTGAAAAAATTAACAAAGGCTATTTATTTGAATCAGATATTCTTTTTCGTTTATCTATTCTTAGAGCATGTGTAGCTGACTTCCCTATGAAATCAGTTTATGCAAATGAAACTAGTAATTTAAAAATTAGAAAAGTCATACTTCCTTTCTTGAAAGGATACTTCATTCATTTTTTGAAAAGAATCATTTATAATTTTTTCCTTAGGGATTTCAGCTTTTCTTCAGTTTCTCTTGTTTTTTCAATACTTTTTCTTTTTATTGGTTCCTTTTTGGGATTATACTTTTGGGCTTTTAGTATTCATACTGGGATATTTACCTCCTCTGGACAAGTAATGTTAGTTGCTTTACCTTTAATTTTTGGATTTCAGTTTCTGCTATCTTTCATTAACTTTGATATTGCTAATATTCCTAAATTTCCGCTACATAAGTCTTTGATTTAACTTTATCGCTGAATTTCATTTCCAACTGCTCTGCTATTACACTGCTACTATTGATACTGAACTCAGAGAAATTTTCGATTACGCCAGATTCGAAAAGTTCTGCTTCACAATCGTGTTAACACGATTCACCCTCATATCAACTCAGCCGCCCTCCGCATTTGCTCGTCATTCACATCAATATAGCGTTGGGTAGTCTGAATGCTGGCATGTCCTGCCATCTCCGCTAGTACACGCACCCCCACTCCCTTTGCACTCAATTCTGTTAGCCAGGTTCTCCTACCACTGTGACTGGTCGCACCCACTATGCCTGCTCTTGTATACAGTCTCTGTAGGTGCTGGGTTGCTGTATTGGCTGTGAAGTGTGAGTTCTTCTGTGTGCTGAACAGGTGGCGTTCTCTGCTAGTCTGGCAAAGCTCTGATACATATCTCTTTAACTGCTGCTGCATGGTTTTGGGTACGAAGATTCGTCGTGCTCGTTTGGATTTTGTCATTGCTGCTGCCAGAACTATTTCTGATTTGACTGTACCACTCTCATCCACCACATCTGCAATCCGCAGTGCTGCTACCTCTCCAACACGCAATCCACACCAGTGTGTCAGCAGCAGCATCGTAACATCTCTCTCCGCATATCTGCTGCCACCACGTGTCACGTCCAGTAGTCGTTTCAGTTCTTGCTTGGTGAGTGTCTTTGCCTGTGCCATGTGTTCTCCTCAATAAATGTAATGTTTTCATATAAACATAATAATATCTGACATTTATCTTGGGCAACCGATTTGATGAGACAATCTTTCTCTGTGATTTCAAGTGGTTACAGGGAAATGTAAGATTTTCAGTATTTTCTTAGATTTATTCTGAGACAGCAGTCAGAGCTTTCTCAGTCATTGTCAATGGATGAACTGCTGTTTCTGGTTTTGCTGTGCATCTGTTCTGCTTCAATCACAAAACAGGAATTTTTCCACTCCTACAGTATCGTTCTGCATCACATGAGATTGGACTGGCATCCAATCTACTCTGTGTGTTTGCGCCATTCGCTCGTTTCCCTCGCTCCCGCTCAAACACACCTTCGTAGTTTCCTTCTCCGTTATCGGATGGGACTCTTTCAGATTGTGTTTAGTCATAAGGAGGCTATCCGAGCCTCCTTACTTCTCTGAAAAACAACTGTTCTTTCGAGTTGCTACATCAGCCACCGTGTAAGCAAGCCTTCTCAGTGTTCTTTTGTAAACTGAGCTTTGGAGCGGTTGGGCTGTCCCCATCTACTTGCGAAAGTGTTTCCAACGCTACACCAACTGACCTACACGGCAGTCTGTTGATGCACCCAGCTTTTCACCTCAACTGGGCTTATCGTGCTCCTTGTTTTGTTTATCAGCGACTGTGGAGCTGCCGCTGGGTGCATGCATCTGCTAGACACGCTGTGCTGACAAGATCTGCTGACCTCAACCCTTACAGTTGGCAAGCTCAATGTCTTTGGTAATAGCACTATGTGCAGATAAATAACTGTGTAGGACTTTCGTTCGCCTACACAGTTATTTATCAACTTGAGGAAAAAACATGGAGAAATCGGTATTACATCGTGTGTTTTGCTTTCTGAGAGAGCAGGGACTGGTGGAGAGTGAATCTGAGTTCAGCAGGAATTGGCTGGCGAGGAGTGAGTGCTATCTGCGTTCAGTCAGGTTTAAACGTGCCCAACCCAGTGTATCCACTGTTGCAGTCTGTGCCAGCAAGCTGCACTACTATGCAGAGAGGATGAGAGAGCGTGGCGCACATTCAGATCTGGCAGCACAGTTCTCAGAACTAAGTGAGCAGTGCCATCACTACATCAATAAGGAAGCAGAAGCAGAGTGGTTGGTGACGTGAAATGGGTCCTGCAGCTGAAAAATTGCAGCGTGCGGAATTTTCTGGTGGAGTACTTACAGATTTGGGGTGGTGATTTCGCATCACCAGGTGCTAGGGTGCGGGAGAGTACAGATGAGTAATATACTGAGGGGTATACAGCAGGCACTGGAGGCAATACGCATTGAAACGGAGAAAGCTGACTGGCAACTTCGTTTGGAAATACTGCAGCTGATACTCAGCACAAGTGAATCTGTAGTTGCAGATGCACGCAAACAGGCAGCACCTGAAGTGAAGCAGGTGAAGCAGACAGTACCTGTACCTAAAACCGAGTTGGTGAAGCGGTATGTGGACGTGCCCAAGCAAACTGATTCTGGCAGACAGAAGCGAACTGATGTGGATGATGCTGCTAGATTGAGACGGCAGCAACAGCAGTTAGCAGCAGTGAAGCCACAAGCTGCGTTGCCAAATCAACGTGCTGTTTGAGCTAGTGTAGACAAACTGTTGAGACTATTACGGTAGACAGTTGAAAAGTGTACTGTGCTGAGTGACTGACAGATTATGTGGAGCATGGAGCAGATACTGAGTCCAAACAAAACATGGATAATCTTCTAACTTTAAAATGAGCGGAACATGGCAAAAGCAAAGGACATGGAATTAGAGCAGATGAGTATGAGTGAGATTGATGAGCTTGAGAATAAACTTGCTGAACTGAAGAAGCAGAAGATGAAGGAAGAGAAGGCGCAGTGATAAAACAGGTAAGGAAGCTGTGTATGGATTACAAAATATCAGCTACACAGCTTAGGAGGCACTCGTGACGAGCGAGATGAAGAAGAAGGAAAAGTAATTAGGATATTAACTAAAATTAGTCTTTATTGAATTTTAACCAAAATAGTTAAGGCTGGAGATTATTCATGAAATATATAATTTTAAGGATTATAAAATTGCTTTGTAAAATTGCTTTGCTAAAGTAAAAATTACTAAGATTTATAAGATTTATAGAAAAAACTGCTGGATATTTACAAGGGAAAGGATGGAGTACTGAATTAACAGAAGAGTTTTCTCAAATTGTTGATTTAATAGATGGTAAAAATCTAAATTTGTGCATTGATATTGGTGGAAATAAAGGGTTTTATACCGATATTATTTTGAAAAATTTTCCGAATTGTAAAATAATAATATTTGAACCTTCTAAAACAAATTTTGAAATACTTGAGGAAAAATTCAAAAGTAAAAATGTCACAATTGAAAAATTAGCAATTTCTAAGACGGCAGGTATAACCACCCTATACAGCAATGAAGATGGATCAGGTTTGGCATCATTAACGAAGCGCCGACTAGATCATTTTGGTATCGAATTTAGTATGACTGAATCTATTACTAGTGTTTGTTTTGAAGAGTACTGGCATAATGAGTTAAACAAACAACACATAGAATTTTGCAAATTAGATATAGAAGGACATGAACTTGAGGCACTAGAGGGCTTTGGCGAAGCATTAAAAAATATCGATTTTGTTCAATTTGAATTTGGAGGTTGCAATATAGATACTAAAACATCATTTCAAGATTTTTGGTATTTTTTTCAAAAGAATGAATTTGAAATTTATCGTATTAGCCCACTAGGGCCTATAAGAATCAATAGTTATGAAGAACAAGATGAATCTTTTAAATATTCTAATTATGTAGCTAAACGAAAATTATTATAGGTAGTATAAATCATATTTTCTGCAATTTTCAGTTGTCCATCTCCACAAGTGACCACACAATACTAGTGAACACTTGCTAATAAGGAGGCAACCATGCAACTGTTGAAATCACTCAAGCTCGTCCACTACGAGCACGCAACCCACCTTAATCCACGCCTACATCGCCGGCACAAGCTGTTAGCCAAGCTGAGTGAACAACTCCAACTTGCCAGAAACAGTGATTATCAACCTACCAAAACCCAGTTCGTCGCTGATGCTGAAGGTAATATGCAACAGGTGCAACGTAGTAAACGCATCCGTCGTTGGTGGAATGTGAAAGCTGATGGCACTGTCCAACTCACCATCCGTTATGGCAGTAAGCCACTGGAACTGGCGAAGGGTAAGAATGCCGTTGAAATAGCCAGTGAGGCAGAACTGGTTGGAACATTGGAGCAGATACGTGCGGCTGTGGAGCAAGGTGAACTAGATGAACTGATTGAAGCTCAGGCTGCTTGGCGAAATCGTGTTAACACGATTAAGGCTGAGAAGTTGAGCTAGTTTGGCATTGAGTGTGTGTGCTTCTGGTGGTAGCAGTTGCACACATAAAAAAGCGTGTATCAACTGTGTTTGATGCACATCTGTTACACATTGGAAATTTCTGGCTGTAAACAACTGAATTTAAATATGAAAAAACCAGAGCTTTGTATTAGAAATGCCACTGTCGTTTTACCCGATCAGCTGCAACAAACTGATGTCTTGGTAGAAGATGGGATCATCAGCGCCATTGGTCGTGGATTGCCTGACGGTAAAGAAACTCTAGATGCTTCTGGTTTGATTCTCTTCCCGGGCTTGATCGATCCTCAGGTGCATTTTCGAGAGCCAGGAAATACTCACAAAGAAGATTTACATACTGGATCTAAAGCTGCTGCTGCCGGAGGAGTCACCAGTTTCTTGGATATGCCCAACAATAATCCAGCGGTGATCAATGCAGAACGAATGGCTGCCAAAAAACAACGTGCTGCCGAACAGTGTGTGGTCAACTATGGATTCTTTGTTGGTGCCACGCCTGAAAACCTAGCTGAGATCAACACCGTTCCAAATGTTTGTGGAATCAAGGTCTTCATGGGTTCTTCTACTGGAGACCTGCTCGTTCATCGTGAAGAAGACCTAGAGCGAATTTTTGCCAATGGTAGCCGCCTGATTGCTGTACACGCCGAGAGTGAACGTCAAATTCGAGACAACACGGCCCTGCTCCAAGGATGTAAGGATGTCAAGGCACATCCCAAAATTCGAGATGAGGCCACGGCGCTGGAGGCAACTGAATTAGCAGTTCGTCTATCTATCCAATACAAAAGACGGCTTCATATTCTACATCTCACCACTGAAGAAGAGACCCTACTGTTACGCCGCTTACCAAGGGATCACAAGATCTCCACGGAAGTCTGCCCACAACACTTCACGCTGACAGCTCCAGACTGCTACGAAAAACTAGGAACTCTAGCCCAAATGAATCCTCCCTTGCGCAGTCCACGTCATGGCAAGGCACTCTGGCAGGCACTCAAAGATGATATCATCAACTGCATTGCCACTGATCACGCCCCACACACTCTTGAGGAGAAGGATGCTCCTTATGGTAAGGCTCCATCGGGGATGCCCGGAGTAGAGACTTCCCTGCCATTACTCCTGACAAGGCATAGTCAAGGAGACTGCAGCTTGGTAGAAATCGCAAAGTGGATGAGTGAAGCGCCTGCTCGACTTTATAAGATGAAAAACAAAGGCAGGATTCAGGTGGGATACGATGCCGATCTGACCTTGGTCGATGCACAATTGAAGCGAACCGTGGAAAACAGGAAACTGTTCACGAAGGTAAACTGGTCTCCCTACGCAGGCACGGAATTAACAGGATGGCCGGTTCGCACCATCGTTCATGGTCAGACCGTTTTTGTGGATGGCCAAATCCAGCATGGGATTCGGGGTAAAGAAATTCAGTTCATGGAAGATTGACTCTTCCTATACAGAGAACTTCCTTAACAACTTCATCACTCAGCTCCTAATCGAGATTTGCGTAGAGCCTCGGTGAAGGGACGTCCGTCATTTTCCTCAAGAATCGCAGTCTGCAATCGATTCTCATACACTTTCAATAGCGTGTAGGTGTACTCTTCGACTCGCTTCATTCGACGAGAGAGTTCATCTTCTTCATAGTGACGACCAGAAGGAATCGGAGCCAACAATCGGTGAAAAATAAATCGCAGAGACGCTTGGGGGTAGTGGATCATGTAAAGTAGGTAGGGGACCACTTGCTTGTCTTGTTCACGTTCCTCATAGATTCGTAAAAACAATAAAACTAAGTGGTAGTAGTTGATCCCTCGGTGGACTTGGCGCTCTACAAAATGTCTGATCGAATCCATGTAGCGTTCCTTATTGAAACGCTGTTGACCTGTATGTGCTTCGTAATAGCGTGTAATCAGAATTGATGAGATGAAATAGCTCCACGCCTTGCGAAACTCTCCCAGTGGAAAGCGTTGACGCTGATCATTGCGTGAAAATTCTTCAGCACAATTGATCAAAACTCCTGTCGTTGAGCGTGTTTGTTGAATCGACGGCAACCGAAATTGAAAATTTCTAAGTAGCTGCTGAAGACGCTGGACATGTTCATCTTCAAGGGGATTTTTTCCTGAATGCTGTTGGTTCAAGCTGATCCAACGATGCAGTCCTCGAAGCGCCTCCCAGAGCTTTAAGTAAATAGAGTTTTCATACTGTCCCTGCAGTTCCTTAACAAGGCCTGACCATTCTTTGACCGGTAAGCTTCTGGGCAATTGTTTAAGCAATTGAATCGGAAGTTGCTGGCGCTCTCGTTGTAATGCTAGTGAAATCGGCTGATTTGGTAACAGAAAAACCAGCGCTTTGCGTTCTTGTTGAAGCTGTCTCATCCGACTTGCCAACTGTTTCAGCATTTCTTCAGGCTCCCAATCCTCCTGACCCTCTTCCAGATTGGCTGCCAACTCTGAAATAAAACCAACCAACCCATCAATTTCTTCCAGCTTATTGGAAGCTGCCCTGAGGTAATGTGCAGGATCTTCACGTTCAAACCTTGAATATGCTCGATGCTCATGTGGAAGTAGAAAATGAATTTGTCGATCCAACTTCTTGACCTCCAGCAAACTCTTTTGCAAAACATCCGTTGGATTACGGCGAAAGGTCTCCAGAAAGTCTTCAAAGGCTTGTTCAATCACTTGGTTGATTTGTTTTGATAGGGCCTGAGCTTCCCAAAGCTGTCTCCAGTGGGTCGTCAGTTGAGCCCGGATCTTCTCTCCATCTTTCTTGAGCGAGTATCGGCCCTGCTGTGCAAAACTTTGACACTGCTGGTCCCAGCCTGCGCTAGAAACTTCCTGAGTACGGAGGATGTCCAGCTTTTCAAGCATCCCCGCGCTCACACCCGACTGCTCGCTATCAGCACCCTGCTGGTAGAATTCCATTGGCAGTACGCTCTCATTCAGATAAATTTCTCCAATCAGCTTTGAAAACAGAGTGCGAGTGATGTTGATGATCTGTTCACTAGTCTTGATCTCTTCTGGCAGAATAATAGTGATCGTGTAAACTCTTGAAATTTCATTGAAATCAAGTCTGGAAGCTGGCAAGGGCACCTTCCCTTGCAACTGTAAACCAGACTCAGACTCAAATTCATGAACAGGTAGAAAGCGGATTTGATGATTCGGATCGCGAAGCCTCAGGTCTAGGCTCGCAGAAAATTCGAGGATGGAAGGAATGAGGTGTTTGAGCAGTGTGACTGCCTTCTCCGGAAGTTTTGCTGAGAAGTGCAGGTTTTTGAGAACAAACTCCTTATCAAAAGTTTGCTCCGTTTTCTGAAGATCGTAGTCGCGGAGTTGCTGTTCAAGGACATCAAGGTTCCCAGGACGACGAAACCGCTCTGCAAAAAACTCTTCGCTGAAGCCTGAAACAGCCATGCATGAAGCTCAGTGGAGCAGGAATAATCAGCGCTTGCGAACGGTGGCAATGTCACTATTCCAGTGGCGCAATTCTCGAGGACCTTCCAGAGCCGTCTTCAATTGAATCAATTCCATGAAGGGCTTGCTCTCGATATCAATATCTGGGTAACGCCGGCTGAGGTAACTCCACAAATTCAGAAAGTTTTCGTCTTTCTTTTTCTCATTTTCCCGGTTTCGATCTTCCGGAAGGAGATCCTCCCGATGGTACTGCGCATGCTTGCTCATAACAGATTTCCTTGTCAACCGTGATCGCACCCGGAGATGCCTAATTATCCAGCTGTATTCGTTATTGTTAAGATGGTAATCTGCAATCTGCTTGCCTCACCC
>JACLAC010017000.1_pt1 | contig 14126 bp, 11 predicted proteins | sample 8027881 | NCBI WGS metagenome assembly JACLAC01 (sample SAMN15725517, study PRJNA655200) | protist metagenome | isolation source: fluorescence activated cell sorting (FACS) single amplified genomes of... | place: Spain: Blaines Bay Microbial Observatory, Mediterranean Sea | collected 2016-01-19 | reverse complement strand
GGGTTGTCGAACCGCGTGTTCGTGTACCGCCCGGCGGCGCGGGAGTTTCTCCGGACAGTCGATGCCTACAATTGGCGAATGGCTGGGTTGGTCCAATATCTGGACGAGGACACCGCAGGGAGCTTACGCCAATGCCAACGCCATTTAGGCATCGGAGGCCTTTCCCAGTTAGGCCTGGACATCTACTACGATTTGGAGACTGAGGGCGAAGAGAGGAATGGATTGACTTTGACAGAGGCAGATCGTGAGGCGCCGGTTGAAGCTACATGGCAGCCAGGGGAGGTGGTTGACATAGTCCATGTCGAGGTAGAGACGGTCTTGCTTGCAATCGAGTTGTGCTCGCAGGCCATCGCATTCAGAGGCATGGCTCCACCTGACCCCACCCAGTTTCGCCGTCGCGGCGGCGTTGGCTTCGTCGATCCGAAAATTCTCTGCCGGGTGTTGGCACCTGCATATATGCACCTGTTGGATGCTGAGAGCGAGGTTGCGCAGATGCAGAACTTGCAGGAAGCGAAACGCCTAGGCCTGATGAAAAGGATGCTACTCTGGCCTCAGGCAAATTTCGTATCGCAGGCTATGGTGACGAAGGCTCTGCGCGAAGACCCGTTCAAATCTACTTTCGCGGACGCCGCTCCGAATGGAGTCTCCTCACAAGATTGGTGGCGCCAGTACCTGGTCGGTTCGTCAGGCCTGATGGGGATGCAACTGGGCCAAATCATGAAGGAAACGTGGGGCTGGACCTATTGGAAGCCGACCTTGCCAGAGCTCGCATCTGACGATGTGCAAAACACTTTGCAGACAAGGTTCCAAATATCTGCGGCTGCTGTGAGGAACACCCTCGACCCACAAGACGGCAAGCGGCCTGGCCAGAGCATGTTCCAGGTGCCAGCTAGCTGGGACGATGATGAGAGCATAGATGGTGTGCATGGGATTGCATCAACTCCTCCCCGGGCCGAGAGGCCAGGTGGGCCTCGTCAGATGCATTCGCCGCCCAGTTTGCCGAGCGCAGCCGCGCCGACCAAGTCCCACAAAGGAGGTCATAAGACCGCTGCACGCCACCTCCTCGTGGGGTCAACTGCCGGGGCACTTCCAGGACCGTTCTCGGTGGGTCTGTCATCGGAGTCGGCGGCTGCGCCAGCATCCAGCCTTACTGATCACAATGCACCGGCTGCTAGCAATGCCGTTTCCCAGAGCCTGCCTGTGACATTTGGTGGCATACATGCAGATGGTGCCGTTGATTCCCTACTCCTTCCTGGAGGGGCCTTGTCGTCTCAGGAGGCCCACAATCCTATGATGAACGATGCAGGCCACAGTGGCGAAATCGCGAGGGCTCCGAGCAATTTGCCTTCAGGTGGCGGGCGTGGAATTCTTGCAGATATGTCTACTTTCGGAGACGGCGGCCGCGTGTCGTTTGCGGAGATGACAGGGTTGGCAGCCAGTGCCGCCTACGGATCGCCACACGGTGGCCATGTGGGCATGGCAGGTCTTGGACCACGCCTCGGACATGGGCCATCGCCTGCGACAACGTCTCCTCCTCCTCAACATGCATTTGGACGCACAGCGGTCCCTCTCGTCCGCATGCGCGGCCAGGCCACGCCGCTCAGCAACTTGCAGCCGCCTCCTCGTGGTCCGGGCGCTGGCCGTGGGGCTGGCGCTTAGTACACCACTGTGTATACCTGGCCATCCAGACTGCAAGCTGACTGGCCCTCGTCTTTGGCTACCAGTCGCAAGTTCGTTATAAAGATTGAACTTGTGCTGCTCAGTAGCCATGTTTGTTTCCACGAGTGGACGCCTGTGCCGTTTGCAGCCCTTATGGCCCGTTTCTGCCAAGGCGTCAGCCTTCCTGGGGCTTCTGGAGGTGCCCAGGACTAACGGCTCGCGCGTCGAATGGCAAAGGTGCACAGCTGATACAAGTCTAGCGCAGACCGCATCGCTCTTGCATGCTTTTTGGTATGTCTTGTCGTCAGGGCCAGGTCGTGGTCCAATAGCGGCAGCACGCGGTTCAGGAGCAACCTGTGTGCAATGTATGCTCGTCGTCGGTCATGCTTGATATTTTCCAGGCGTCGCGGCCGGCTTGTGTAGGACGCAGTGCCCGTTCCGACCCTGCACGAGTAAGATGTCCGATGCACAGTTGCTGGCTTCGGAACCAAAAGGAAACTACACGACCGTCCCCGTCCAGGCACGGCCTCGTTGGCATCTTTGTGTGTGTGTTGCCATCACTGGCCGTCTGGGATTTGTGAACGCCGGCAGCATATATATATATATATATGTACAGATGTATTTTGTTTGTAGAAGAATGTATGCGAATTTACCGTTACTGCTATACTAAAAAGTTTCTGACCCATGTTTACTCTCATATCGCAATTGGATCGCATGTGCCCAGGTTGCAAGGGGTTCGGGCAGGCCCTGAAAAAGAGGTGTTGAAAAGGTTTCATGCTGAATTTGGGTTTTGCCCAAATTGGGTTCTGACATGTATGCGCCAGCACACAAACATGCGAAACTTTCATTACCACATTCTTAGCCGGATTCGGACTTAGGCCACCGATGGGGTGAAAGGGGGGAGGCCAATGCTAAAACCGTTTGACAAATTGAAGAGGACGGAGAAGTACAGTGAACGGCTCAACTGAGTGGAGCAAAATCAGCGTTCGGACTTCTTTTCCTTTTGATAAGCAATTGTGAGAAAATCAAGCCACCCTAGTGTGAACATGGTCTGTTTAACGCACCCGGGTAGCCGATGTTTCAAGCACACCGACTCTTACAAGAAATTTTTTTTCAGCAGGTTTGGTTTCTCAGGTGAATCAACCTAACGTGCCTGCAGCACATATGTCGCAAGGCACTCACTTACTTACATGTTCGCTGCGTTGAGCGCTAGCCATGGACCCAGATGTAGCCGAAAGCGAAGACGAGTCTTATGTCATTGGTTTGCCTGCCCTCGATCGTGTGCTGCGGTATGGTGGCAGGCATTGTGTCCGGCCAGGTTGTCAGCAGCCCTTGGTCGCCGCCAGTAGTTGTCGGTGGGCTAGGAAGAGGACAACGCAGTACACGTGTCGAGTGCTCACTTATCATGCTGGTATGTGCGCCGGATCTGTGCAAGTGTTGGCATGCGATCATTGCCAGTGGCTCTATTACCCACACTGGGTAGAAGTGCTAGCCACCACAAGCTCTAGAGCATGGTACCCTCTTGGAGCGCAAGTAGTGTCATCCGCCATTTTTACGACACGAACCTGTGCCGTCGATGTGGTCCTCCTCAAGTACTTTGATGAGCTATTCGTACACGGCGCGATGCCCTTCACTGGTTTTCTGCACGCATATTTTCATATGTGGCCCCTGGCAAGTCCAACAACAGAAACGTTCGTGAATGCCATGCGCGACAAAGTGTTCGAGCCAGCCTATGTGGTGTGGATCTGCTGGACGATGCATGAAGAGGCTTCGCTGCCATTTGGTCTCGGTGCACCGGGGCTGGAACAGCGAACAATGGCACAATGGCCAAACATTTGCCTTGGCAAGCATGCCGCCAATAAAGAGAAATTTATCCAAGCACATCTGGCTGCACTTCGTTGTTACTATGGCTATGTGTGGGTTTGCTGCCATCACCTCTATTGTACGGACATCTGCGCAGCAGCGCAGGCATGGGATGGGAATTTAAAACTATACTCGACACACTGTCCAGCCCACACCGAACCCATGAACTACATAGGAGGCCGGATCCAGATTCCTCAACATTGTCAGGAGCCAGTGCTGAAAGGCAAGATATGTTGTCGCTGTCATCAGAGCTTGGAGGAGAACTTCCAGAACAAGGCGAAAAAGGCAGCCGTGCGGGGACGCCCACTTTCTCGCAGGGCGCCCGCAGAAACATGCCAAACCCTCAAGGAGAAGCACATTCGCAGCACACATCGAAGCTGTGCAGTTTTTTGTGGACGCTTTATCGATTGCGGCACTTACGGTTTCGCCAACAAGTTCTTCGTGAGCGAGTCCCGGCCATTCGTCACTGCGGCCATTGCCCAGCATGCGATTGCGCAACCACTGTTCCGAGAATTTCTCTACGACGACACGTGCCACATTGAGGAATGGTGGGAACTACACTTGGCGGGCTCCGAGCATCCGTTGGCACCGAGGCTCTTAGCATTGCGAGGCTGTTTGACTCGATCACACCAGCGGGGCCACACAAGATGGCAGTGTCACACAGATTTCGCCGCTGATGTCTATCCATGTTTTCGAATGACGTGGGAATATGAAAGCACCTCCATGTCGGAAATTGAACTCGTGTTGTCGACAGCCCCGAACACCAAACGATGCCCCACCTCCATCTTGCAGATCGCACATGCAGACATCAACGGCAATACTGTCACATTGCGTGCCGATCCTCCCGCGCAATTGCTTTGGGCATTGCGCCATGAAAGGCTCCCCTTCGAAGCTGCTTTCGCCTTCACTGCCGGCGGCCGCACAGGAGTCTCGTGCTGCATTCGCACAGAAGATCGGCGCGGGGAACTCCTGCAACTGTTGTCTCAGAACAAAATAACAGCGAAGTGCCACTCGAACAGAAGTGTGGGTCCAGTGCGGCTGCGCAAGGGCATGCGGCTCTGGCAAATCTCACGGGACGGTGTCATCATAAGCCAGTCCTATACGCATGAGGCCTTGCGTGCCAGACTGCGCAGCGGCACACCTTTCCCAGTCAGAATTTGGACCAAAAAGAATCGCAACGGAGAAGTCTGCGAACAGGGCTGGCGGCGGCTGAACCGTTTCAAAGAGACCCTACGGCACTGTGCACCGGCAATGTTCGATCTCTTGCTCCTCCGAGTGCTTCATGCTGAAAATTGTCGTCGCTGGAATGGTGTTCCACTCGCAGCTCTGGAGGCGTGGAGAGATGAGCTGAGGGCGCTTCTCTCGTGATCTTGCTGCGAGTCACTGGACAATTCACTTTGCACGGTGGCGCATGTCAGACGAGGTTATGACAGCTCAGACGAACCAGTGCCACGAGTATCTTCCGCAAATACATACGGTTCCCTAAAACAGTGCACAACACAGCGAAGTAAAACGTCACACGCTCAGACAATATTTCCCCAGTCTGAGGGTGCCTCTCAGCATAGCTAGAGCAGATGCAAGGACCTTCTATTCGATTGCCAGGACCATTCTCCAGCACCAGTGGCGCCCCCCCCCAAAAAAAGAAGGTTCCAGTATGCCATGCGACTCCTTGCGACTCTGGGCCCGGAGCCGATGTACAAAGCAAGCTGCAGGGAGCATTTTGATTGCACCAGGACGTTCGGCGCCAATATGTGGACACCCACGAAAAGGCATAGCTCACTTCGCTTCGTTTGGCTTGCTCGGCTGGCAGACATGCACCCAGGTAGCATGCTCGTTGTGCAACACAAACAGCAATCGCTGAGCAGCTGGGCAGCCGCCGAGACGTTGGGCAGCCGCAGGGCAGCTAAACAGCTGCTGGGTGACTGGACAGCCGCTGGGCAGCTGATAAGTACCTGGGAAGATTGGCACGCGGACTGATTGGGCAGCCGAAGGTGTCACCGCTGATTCCTCCCCGGCTGGCAGACTGGTTGGCACACTGGCTGTCGGAGTGTTCGGCAAATGGGCTGACCAGCCGACGTTGCCACCACTGGTTCCTCCTTGGCTGGCAGATTGGCTGGCAGAATAGCTGGCCGACTGCCTGGCACACAAGCTAGCAGATTGATGGGCAAAGAGGCTGGGAATCGAGCGCGCCACCGCCGTTACCCTCAGACTGGCCAAATGGCTGCCCCCATAGCGGCACTGAAATCTGCCCTTGCCAGACAACCTTTGGGCGAATGGCCTGCAAAGTGAGTGCCCGGACTCAGCGTACCGGGTATTGCCGAGAGCCCCCCAAGATCTCTTATAGGCAGCTTTCCTTCACTTTCTGGAAGCCAAAGTAAACATGTGTAACACGTTGAGAGGTGTTGTTTGATGGGTGAAACGACGTACGGCGCGAAATGATAATACTGTATGTAATGGGAAAAATATCCTTGTGCGCACAAGGTTTGGCCTTGTGCGCGAGGGTTGTGCGCAAATGTTGTGCGCAACGGTTGTGCGCGCAGGGGTTGGGCGCACTTGTGCACGCAGCGTAGGATGGGTGTGCGTGGGGATTGTGCGCAAGGTTGTGCGCTAAGATTGTGCGCGTGTTGTGCGCTCGCCGGGTGCCAAGTCTCGTGCGCTTCGAACGGCACAAGGGTTTAGCCTTGTTCAAAAAAGCACTTTTCGATCGGGACAAGGTTTTGAGCCCTGTGCGTATATTTATTACATGGAATTTTTTCCATTAGATACATGGTAGTTTGGTTCGGGCCCTCCTGCCCCGCGGAGCCCCCGGGACGCACCCTCCGAAATCTATGCGCGCGCCCCATGTCAAACATGATTAAGTACTGCACGCACACACACACGTAAGTCCAGCATCTGACACGCCGCCTTCGTCGCACCGTCTTGCGAGTGGTGCACGAAGTTGTAGTAGTGGTTGTTGTTGTCGTTGATGTTGTTGTCGAGAGAAGAGCACACATTTCCAAGCCACCTATCTGTCTGGCTCAAAATCACGCTCGCAAACCCACCCGCCTTCTCCTTGTTATGCTCAGTGTCTCCGGCGAGTCGAAAACATGGACGGCCGCGTGTTGGTACAGCCAGGGCAGAAGAGCGCAACGGCTCGTAGGGTGAGTGCACTGCCTTATTACGGCCCACTTTGTCGTGCACCAGACCCGGCGCCTGCCGAGGCTGCACCGGCAGCCCCTGCACTTCCGATAGATAACGCCCCTCCTGCCGTTGCTGGAACGGCAGCCCCTGCAATTCCCAGAGAAGACGCACGTACCGTGACCGAAAACGAAAGGCTGCAGAAGCGACTACAAGAGCTCGAAGCCAAAGAGCAGGAGTGGATAGATTTCTGGGATTACAAGAGGGCCGAGCTCGAGACGAAGACACTTCTCGTAGGTGAGCTGAGGGAGACGAAAAGCCAGCTGGAAGCGAAGGTCGAGAGGCTAGAACAGCAGGTGGAGAGGCTAGAAAGTTCCGAGAATGGGTCAGGTTTCAGGCTGTACGAAGCGCAAGATGCATTGCGCAGGGCAGAAGTCGAAGCGGCGACGACCAAGCACGAGCTAGCGAAGTGGACTGAGTGGTGGACTGCAAACGGCGGCTCGCACACTAAGAGAATTAAAGAGGCCAAGAGCAAGGAGGAAGATGTTGAGAAAAGGTTGGTAGACGTCACCAAAAGGGAGGAGAAAGTGAAGGATAGGGAACAACTATGTGTGGCCATGAGAGACAAAGTGGTCAAGGAGAAGCAAGAGGCAAGAGAGACAGTCAAGGCAGCCCAGGAGGATGCCAGAGCTTATAGGCAGGAACGGCAGGAGGCTGTGACGAAGGCGCAGGACTTGCAAGCTCAACTCGGGAACAAGGTGGCGGAGGTCAGGGAAGCGAAGGAGCAAACGCAGCATAAACAACGGGAACTAGCAGAGGCTATGACCCAGGTGAAGAAATTGACGCTGAGTGTTGAAACCTTGAAAGCGCAACTGGAGAAGAATGCGACGGAGTTCAGGGAAGCGAAAAATGAGTTCGAGGAGATGCAACGACAACATGCAGAGAAAGACGCTGAGGCTTTCCAGGACAGTGGTACTGAAGACGGCCATCACCAAGGGGAACAAGTCTCACAGCGGCGCAAACTCTCCAAAAGAGCGCGCCTCGCACGTAGAGAAGAAGATGGGCAGAAGGCGCAGCAGCAAGCCAAGGAACTCAGAGAAGCTCTGACTCAGGTGGAGGAGTTGTCGCAGACGGTGCTCAGCTTGCAAGCGCAGCTCGAGGAGAAAGCGGCGGAGATCAAGGAAGCGAAGCAGGAAGCACAGCAGGCACAGAACGAACTCGATGAGATGAAACGGACAACCCCAGGCGAACGATTAAGGGTTTGTTCGAACTTTTAAAGTCGAAAGCAAACTTTCAAAAGTTAACTTTTAAAGTTGGGAAGACAACTTTCAAAGTTAAATGTTCCGCAAGCGAAGTTTCAAGCCAACTCAAAAAGTTAATTTTGGAAGGTGAAATTGATTCAGTTTTGCAAGGTTGACCTGGTCAACTTTCAAAGTTGAATCCTAACTTCTAAGGTTAGCTTTAAAAGTGGACTCTTGATTTCGGACGTTAACTTTTAGCGTTGAAGTTAGTTTTTACAGTTGCTACAGCAACTGTGTAAGTGAACTTTTGAAGTTGTCTTTCTAACTCTGAAAGTTGAGCGTTACGGGGGGGGGGTTGCAGCCCCCCCCCTGTACCCGCCCCCTGCTTTCGGATCGGTCGGGTCGGTCGGACGGGCGAAACCATAAAGCCAGGGAGGCGCATCTGCCCTAGAAAGCAAGGCATCTGCCCTAGAAAGAGAGGTATCTGCCCTAACCCTAGACCTGAACAGACTACGTCAGGACGGTCGGACGGACGGTGCCATAAAGCCAGGGAGACGCATCTGCCCAGGAAAGAAAGGCATCTGCCCTAGAAAGAGAGGCATCTGCCCTAACCCTAACCCTAACCCTACAACTATCCCTAAAGAAACTACGTCGGGTCGGTCGGACGGGCGGAACCATAAAGCCAGGGAGATTCTTCTGCCCTGGAAAGAGACGCATCTGCCCTAGAAAGGGAGGCATCTGCCTTAACCCTAATTCTAGCCATAAAGAAACTACCTCGATTCGGTCGGACGGACGGTACCATAAAGCCAGGGAGACGCATCTGCCATAGAAAGAAACGCATCTGCCCTAGAAAGAGAGGCATCTGCCCTAACCCTACACCTAAAGAGACTACGTCGGGTCGGTCGGACGGACGGTACCATAAAGCCAGGGAGACGCATCTGCCCTAGAAAGGGAGGCATCTGCCTTAGAAAGAGAGACATCCGCCCTAATCCTAACCCTAAAAATAACCCTAAATAAAGTACATCGGGTCGATCGGACGCAGGGTACCATAATGCCAGGGCGACGCATCTGCCCTAGTCAGAGAGGCATCTGCCTTAGAAAGAGAGGCATCTGCCATCTGCCCTAGCCCTAAAACTAGCCCTAAAGAAAATACATCGGATCGGTCGGATGGACGGTACCATAAAGCCAGGGAGACGCATCTGCCCTAGAAAGAGAGGTCAACTTTGTAAGTTTACTTTGAAAGTTGAAGTTCAATATGAAGTATTCGAACAAACCTTTTCTGAGGCGAACAGGTCCCCAAGAGGCACAAAGCCAACCAAAGAGAGCGCCGAGAACGTAGAGGAGAAGCCTGGCCTCATGGAGCAAGATGAAACGGTCAACTGTACTATAAAAGGCCCCCCGCTGGCGCGCCAAGGCGTCAGCCTTCCTGGGGCTTCTGGAGGTGCCCAGGACTAACGGCTCGCGCGTCGAATGGCAAATGTGCACAGCTGAGACAAGTCTAGTGCAGACCGCATCGCTCTTGGCAGTTTTTTTGTTATGTCTTGTCGTCAGGGCCAGGTCGTGGTCCAATAGCGGCAGCACACGGTTCAGGAGCAACCAGTGTGCAATGTATGCTCGTCGTCGGTCATGCTTGATATTTTCCTTGGCGAGCAACTGCAGCCAATGTAAACTGCAATTCGCGTGAGGAAAGGTTTGCAGTAGGTCTTCCTCAGGTTTTGGTAGGTTTTCTCGAGATGCTTCTTGGTTTCCCGTAGTTACTTAAAAGTTTCCCTCGAGGAAAGCATCAGAAGACTAAGGAACACCCACGGACATCTCGAGAAAACCCACAACAATTTGTGGAAAATCAATTGCAAACCCTTGCAACTACTCACCGTCGCCCACAGTAAGTCTACATACCTTTGAACTTCGTACACTGGGTTTTGCATATGACATACGTAAAATTTGGCCAGGGCGTTGCAATTCGTGTTTATTTACACATTTCATATCACACAGTTCGAGTGTACAAATTTGCAAATGTGGGCAAGCACTTGGTAGAAGCCTAGGCGAAAGTCCTGATAACTCCTTGCCAGAATGCTAGCGCAAAACATCTGCGAGAACTTGTCCTCAAGCATCCTTAAGACATGCTTGAGCTGGGCGAAGTATTATTGGGCAGCATAAGCTAATAATGCGGGTTGTTCCTTTATTTTCGCATTTGTTCTCATGCATTTTTGGGTTTTTTGTGTATTTTGGATGATTTTTCCTAGGAAGGTAACTTTTTTGGAGTTGTTTAGGGCTTACTGTGGGTTTTCATATCTTCTGAATATTCTTGTTGATTTTCTTGGTTTCCTCCTGTTTTTCTTAGTGTTTCGTAGGTTTTTCAGGCAAGACTCGGGTTCTAACATTATTATCGTTTGCCCAGCTTGAGATATGTCTTCCCACGCCATTACGCTCAAGTGGAAATAGTCGTTAAGTTTTTCTGCTTTTTCTCAACATTTGGGTTTCGAACATTTTTTCTGGGTTTTTTGGAGGTCCTGAGGGTTTCAAAAAGGACCGGGAGGCTGGTAATCTTTAGAAACGATTTTATAACATTGCCGGAGACGAATAAGAACATATGTTTGAAATTCTCTGGATTTTAGCTAGGAAAACGTAAGAACATCGCAGACAATCTAAGAAATTCCAGCATGTTGCTGAATTTTTGTTAGTTCTTGCTAGGTTGTCCTATCATTTTTAATCGTTTCTAACGATCAGGAAAACAATCCTTCAACTTTTGTCTGATTCGCTCTGGATGGGCCCGACTTATGACCAATAAACCCACAAAGGCAACAACAAAAAAGGCAAAGACTATGACAATGTGAGCGTATAGTTCCCTTCAAGATTACATGGAGGCGATTGGTTTGTGAGTTAGTAGATTGCTGGGTTGATGAGTTGAATGTCGATGTTGACGGACTGATGAGTTGATGGAGTGATGGGTTTGTGGCTTGATGAGTTGAATATCGATGCTGATGGATTGATGAATTAATGAGCTAACGAGTTGAATGTCGACGTTAACAGGTTCATGGATTCATGAACTGAAGAGTTCATGGGAAGAGGATCGATGAGTTCATGGGGTGGGGAGTTGATGAGCTGATGAGTTGTCCGTTGATTCGGTGTGTTGATGGATTGATGACTTGATGAGCTGATGAGAAGAGATGCGATGAGTTGATGGATTGATGCGTTGATGAGTTGATGGGGAGTAATGTCCATTATCTCCATTATCGGCTTGCGTTCAAAGAATTTGCGATTGGCGCCACATCGTTGCATGAATTATATAAAATTATTTCATGTTGGGGCCGGTCCTGGAAAGAGCGAGACGGGCCAACCTGAAAATGAACACAAAGCAAAGGAAAGCACAGCAGGGCATGGCGAAGCCAAGCATAGACCAGCATAGCAGAACATAGCAAACCAACCTTAGCATCGCAAGGCATTGCAAAGCATAGCATAGCATAGCATAACATTGCCTAGCATAGCATAGCCAAGCATAGCAAAGCAACATAGCATAAGAAAGCAAAGAACAGCACAGCAAAGCAAAGCGACAGCACAATGAAGCAATGCAAGCAGCCAGTAGCCAGTAATCGGTAGTCGGTGCCAACCATAGCAGAGCGCAGCGAAGGCAAGCACAGGATAGCAAGGCATAGCACAGAAAAGCATCGCAAAGCATAGAGAAGCATTGCAAATCATAGCCAAAATCTAGAACAGCAAACGATCGCCAAGCGAAGCATAGCAAAGAATAGCATAGATGACATTCAGCTATCAGCTCATGTTCGTGGTCTACATGTAGATTTCCGACTGTGGGTTGACTTTCTTCCCTTACCGGGTTCGTGGATCCCTCAAGTTGGTTCTCACCTTTTGTGTGAGGTTCTGTTGTTTAATACCGTACATGCTGCTCCTCCTTTCCTCCTTTTCTCCTCCTTCTCCCTTCCTCCTCCTTCTCCGCCTCCTAGGCTACAGAGCCCCTATAGGCTAGAGAGTAAGGATGCCGCAAGAGCTACTTGTTCATCGTCTTATCTTTCGTTTTTTATTTGCTGATGGGCCTCCAAATCCCGGGTGGCATTTCCGATTTCCTTATTTTGTTCCTCTTTTCTTTTTCTTTCCTTCTGGTGCTCCAGGTCCGGTAAAGTTTTGCTATTGAATTTGGCCTCCGGTGGCAGTTTCAACGTCTCTGGGGTGTAGGGGTCTATCCCTGGGTGGTAACAGGTCTACCCCTGGACAGTAGGGGGTCTATCCTGGAGGGGCCTAGGGGTTTATCATAGGGGTCTATGCTCAGAGTATGGAGGTCTATCCTAGGAGCCTATGCCCTGAGCCTAAAGATCCTTCATAGGGGTCTATGACCTCAGGATAGGGGGTCTACCCTAGCGACCTATGGCATCCAGATAGGCGCCTGTAATAGAGATCTATGCCGATACCGATAGACTCCTATATAGGGGGTCTATGTCTCTATCGGTAGGCTCCTCAATAGGGGGTCTATGCCTCTACCAGTAGCCTCCAACATAGGGGGTCTATATCTCTATCTCTAGGCCCTAACACAGATCTCTATCCCGAATGCCTAGGTGCCTATCGCATAGACCCCTATCTTGCCACGATAGGGCGGCCTTAAAGGGGATGTTTCTCCTTTAAACGGCGTTTGGAGCGTTTGGCGTTTGGCGTTCTGGCGTTTGGCGTTCGGCGTCAGGAGGTTTTACGGTTGGAGGTTTCGCGTTTGCTGCATTTGCGTTTGCGTTTGCGTTTTGGAGACACTAAGCTCGTCATTAGGGCCCATGCCATTGTCGACGGTTGCGGAGTGCAGGAGGCATGCCCGAGACATTTCCGTGCTTGTTCTTTATTACCATATTAACCCCATGAACGAATTAAACAAAACAAGAAAATAAGAAAAAACAAATAAAAAAATAAATTTTCGAGGTCATTTTCGTGAATTTTCTTTGGTTTTTCTTGGTTTCTGGCCCCTGGATGCCCGACATTTATTTTTCAATATTATTTTTTATTGATAGGATCATGGGGTTATTTTCTCTCGCCGGTCTCCCGTATTCACCGGGGTTGGAATATACACAGCTTTTGACAAGGAATCGACTTTCAGGACAAAAATCGCCAATGCGGACGCCCAGGGGACAAAATGATGGAAGAAACCTAATTTCTCAAACCTTGATTTTTACCTTATTTGCGAAAACCTCCCTGTATTTGAATTGGGCTTTCCTAAGATTTCGCGGGCTTTTCTCATGTTTTTCAGCGGCACGGAGCCCCGAGGTAGTCTCCATCGACCACGTGGCTTCGCTCCTCGGCCTCGACGCCGCAGCAGCGCGCTCCGCGTGCGAGCAGCGCGGCATGCCGGTCGATGGGAGCGGAAACGTGCACCCTACGGTGCCGTCGACGGCCCAGGACCGCTACACTCAGAGGCTAGCCAGGTGAATCGATGTGAAAAACATAGAATTTCAATCAAACAAAAAAAATACAATCGATTTTCCGAGGTGGATTGTTTTACTTTATTGGGCGGGGCCGCACTGGGCCACCAATAGGGGCCATAGCTTCTTGGAAGCCCGAGGAGGTTCTTAGAAGCCCGGGGGGGTTCCTAGAAGCTATGGCCCCTATCGGGGGCCTTTTGCGGCCCTGCCTATCTATTTTAGTTTAAGTTGGACTCGTTGATTTAGTTTAGTTTTATTCTATTGCATTTTCTCAGTCTTTGGGAGAGGCGAGCAAAATTCAAAATTTTAGATTTCCAGAGGAAGCGCCCGGTAACAATCCGAAGAGCTAGTAGAGGACAAGCCTAAGAAACACATTGGAAAACACGAAACGGCTTTTTACTCCCCTCTCTTCCAAATTCTTTTTCTCAAGTGGAGAGGAAAAGACAAAAAACGAGGAAGGATCTGGAGGAAGTGCCCGATAACAATCCGAAGAGCTAGTAGAGTACAAGCCTAAGAAAGACACTCGAAAACGCGAAGCGGCCCCCATTCTTTCCCCTCTCTTCCAAATTGTTCTTCTCCAGGAGAGCGGAGCGAGCAGCGAATAAATATGGAGGAAGTGCCCGATAACAGTGCAAAGAGCTAGTAGAGTACAAGCCTAAGAAATTATCCCAGCGAGTGACCCGAACGGTAGGTTTCTTGGACTTTTACAACTGTTAGGACTTCTTGGACTTTTACAACTGTTAGGACTTCTTGGACTTTTCACAACTGTTAGGACTTCTTGCACTTTTACAACTGTTAGGACGTCTTGGGCTTTTCGTCTGTTGGGACGTCTTGG
>JACLAC010006149.1_pt1 | contig 14132 bp, 15 predicted proteins | sample 8027881 | NCBI WGS metagenome assembly JACLAC01 (sample SAMN15725517, study PRJNA655200) | protist metagenome | isolation source: fluorescence activated cell sorting (FACS) single amplified genomes of... | place: Spain: Blaines Bay Microbial Observatory, Mediterranean Sea | collected 2016-01-19 | reverse complement strand
AAATCACTTCTAAAAACGTGCCCAAAGCTTGAATGTAAATCGGAATGTCCTTTTGGCTACCAGGTAAACTTCAATCGCATGTAAATCTGACCTCTAACTGATCGAACTCAGGTCCAGAATAAATGCGAGATTTGTGAATGTGAATATCCAACTGAAGATAAACCTGTTTTAGTCGGCGATGTTTTTATAACTAAAAGTATTGCAGATGAATACTGTTATCACAAACGGCATCAAAGCGGAGCTTGCCCAGGTTTTCTTTCGACGCATGGATAGAAATAAAGTATAAATTATTCCAAGGATACAACGATGATGCAGGATATAGTATATTACAAACAAATGGCGCCGATAAATGGGATCATTGGGTGGAAAATGGAAAATATCTTATTGCATATAACCATTCCGACTTCGGAAAACTAGAGCGGAAAACTATCAAAATGGCTCTTGAGACTCTTGAATCCAAGACTCACTTGAAATTTGTTAAATACGATCCTTATACTGGCACCGTTAAATATGATCGTAATACGCTTACCTGCGTACCTGGTCAACATCCATGCAATTGGTACATGAAATTTAAATCCTCGGAAGGGATTTGAGAGATTTATCTCTAGGGAGAAATATTTTTAAGAAAAGAAGCCCTATTATTTAAAGATCTCCTGAATCCTGTGACAGAAATTCTCACGTACCTCCATAGGACGGGACAAGAAATCTGGTGCCCATATTATTGAACTTACATCAACGAAACTTCAAAAACCACTCAATAAAATCGAAAATTATTATATGGTCATTCATGAGGTTTGATTACTTTGAATAATATTTATTCCTATCTTATGAAATTTTAGGTAATGCATCAGCTAGGATTTTGGCATGAACATGAAAGAGATGACAGAGATGATTATATCAAAATAAATTGGTTTGCAAGTTACCCTGGAGTTAAGAAATTAACTTGCCCTAAGCAAATGTGTACTGAATTCAAAAAATATCCATATGACAAGGGTTTATATTATAACTTATATTGTACAACCTCTCCGAACAAACATATCCAGTCCAACCTGGTTTGATTTCGAAGGAAATGTTCTTTCAGTCAAATAACCATGTTAAAGATGTAAAATCGATCATGCATTATGGTGGAGAAGTATTTGATGCATATGATAAGGAAAATAAAAAAATTGGAACTAATATGGAGTTGTCGCCTTTGGATATTGAGAAGCTAAATTATTATTATCCACCAATAAGTAAGTTGGCTTCCGCGGGTATAAGTTGTACGGTATAAGTTAACTTATACAGTATAACTTATATAGTATAACCCTCAAACCATGAGCAAGTTCAAACAAAATTCGTCTAGCGTCCATCAGAACAGGAGTTGTTACGCGGACCTATCCAAATGTGGTTCCGGTGACTACGCAAGGGTCGCAACCGGTGACAACTTTGCCAACAACGACACGAACAACAACACGATCGACGACTAAAACAACTACCAAATCGTGGTTGAGTTCGATAAGGCAGGTTTTTCATTTAATTTTTTTGGCCAGCTTTGTAATTGGCCAGGACACGGTTTAAAAACCACAATAGCTCTACACAATGGTTTAACCAACTAACCAATCAGAATCCAATTGGATGGTCCTCTTGGGGTCAGTGGTCTGAATGTCGTCTAATTGATCCAAGAAAATGTAGTGGAACAAGAATTCGTTCTAGAAAATGTTCTGGAAGATGTTCTACTGGATCTACACGAGACCATGGAATATGCCAAGCTATAGGGATCAAAAATATTCCTTCAAAATTGAAAAACGGATGTTTTCTAACGTAAAAAGAATGGACCTTAATTGGATCCCGATAAAGTCACCGATACAAATGTTTGTGTCCGCGAAGATCCTTGCTATCAAGCTCAATCTGATCCCTATTTTTGCTATTACAACCGTTTCAACTCTTGTTGCAGACAACCGTCTTATTCCTACTATAATTACGGGAAATAAATCTCCTTATGAATCTTAGAGCGCTCTTATCTCAAAATAAATTATACTCGATTTATTCTGTATTTTCGGATGAAAAAATAATCGCTGTATGACTCACTCTTCATTTTGAGCCAATCAATTAAATGAGTCATTTTCAATTGCGCTGTCTCATTGGTTCGATTAAATAGATTAGTAATAAAATGAATCACTGAAAGAGAAATGGCCGATGTAAAACAGGAAACTGTATGTTTAATTGAAGAAGGCGAATCAGGGGAACCAATACTTTCGACCAATCAGAAAACGGTGTTGACTGACCAATCACAATCTTGTTTGAATTTTCAGACGATTTCTGAAAAAATCCCAAAGAGAAATGATACACAAAATGAAAAAGAGGTTATAACAAATGATGAACTTGAAGAATTCGAGACGAAATTTTGGCAATCCAATAACCAATCGGAACTAAGGATCGAAAATTCAAAAATTCAGCCATTTTTGTTGGTTGGTGAAACTTCACAGGGATTGATAAAAGGGCAATTGGGTCCAGTTTTTTTGTCCGCGTCCGTAAATTATCCGATTTAAAAATCGTAACCGTTAACGAACTGAATCTGGATCCCTGAAAAGACTGGTTTTGGGAAACAGCTGGTTTAGATGGACAATCGAGACTAGCTTGTTGCTCGTTGAAACGTTGTCGCGATCAGATGACAGCTGCTGGGAAATCAAAATTCTGGAAAATAAAGTCAAAAGAAAAATCAAATCATCTAAGAATCGAATCCAAATGGGCTCAATTTGATCTAGAGGTGAGGGATTCTCGGACGTTAATGTATACAGATTATCCATCGGTACAAGGGCAGTCTAATCGAGAAAAGTCCGTGGATCTCTTAAAAGCCATTTATTTTACATCTGATTGAATGGCATAAGAAAGTAATATCGTTTTCTGAATGGCGTAATTTCCGAATAGATTATCCATGGAATCAGAGACCAGCGAATCAGAGACCAGCGAATCAGAGCCCAGCAAATAAGGGACCAACAAAAATCAGAGCTCATCAGAGACCAGGTGCAAATATAAAACTTCTGCCTGCCAAAAACGTGGCACAAGAGTTGTTGTCGAACGAAGTTATTGTTATGCCCCTGGAGGACGGTGTCACAAAATTGGAACCGAATGATAATGAATGTTTCGAGGTCCCAGTCCAAGTTATACCATCCACGGACACGTTCACAAATCAACGACTCAGCTCAATACCTCAACCAGAACAAGTACAGACGGTACCAGCTAGAACGAATGAAAAAATGGCACAGAAAAGAAAAAGGGAAATTATTTGTATCGCGGATGAACATGGAGAAAAAAAGAGAATTTCAGATAACTATATTTCAAACGTTAAAGACGCTATGAATCAATTTATTCAAACTTATCATTTGAGCACAAGGAAAAGATTTCAAATATTTTAACGAAAATCTATCGGATACATTGGATATCTTCAAGACTTTTTTCCAACTTATTTGAATATCAAACTTAGTTTGCTTCGAACAGGCGAAATGAAGAATTTTCTCTCGACAGTTTTATCATTAGGGAATGTCCCTGAAGACGAAATTAATCGAATGATTGACATTCTAGCCGAACGATAATAAAATCGTTCATATCCGTTCATTCGCCATCCCTGCCATTATTTTCACAATCCACTTCTTCAAAACTTATTTTCAAATGGTCCATTACAAATGGCCACGACTGATAAAAATAAAATTAATGATCCGAACAATACTAAAAATATGATTCATTTCAGATCTGTGATTTGGAAATAATCAAAAGGGACAAACAATGAGTGAAAAATATCATGGCCGAATCTGACGAGGAATGGATTTTTGAAATATGTTAACATTATTGTTAGCCAAGGATTTTGTGAGATCCCTATATGGCCCTATTTATACTCCTTGAACCCGTTCTTTTAAATCCATGAAAGGACTATGTTATCGAATTCGATGTACATCACCCGGTTTTGAAAGAGATTCCAACTGAGATTAGATTAAGATCACCATTACTGCTTGATGTTCCAGAATTTTTTATTATTCGTGATAAATCCGACTTGGATGAAAATTTTCCAGCTTCAATAAGACTGAGAGATGGTGCTCTTTTAGCCGTGAAATCAGTAAGTTCATGAATTATCGTTCATGATTTATGAAGTTTTACTAACAAGTGACTCAAATCGATATATTCAGGAAATAGTACACCATAAACCAGAACTTCAAGAATGCCGAGTCAGAATCAGAATCCCTTCAAGTGAACTCTTCCAAATTCCGAAAACCGTGAATCTATATTCACCTTCAATCCTTCAAATTGACCAGTCCTTCAATCTAAATCCTCTAGGATTGCTTGACAACATATAACTTATAATTGATAATATTTTTGACGCTTTATTATAACGTCGCAATTTTGTCATGCTGGATCAGCGAAAATTATTCGAACGGGAAGTGACTTGCAATTTCACACTCCAGTCTTGCATGATGTTCAAATATCTCTTTATATTCGACCACCAACTATCCTAAATGCAGAAACACATTTCCGTCTACGCCAAAATGGAACGCTTTTAGAAGTTCCTAATGAACTGGTAAATGTTGAAGAAGAGGGATTATATTCAATTAAACATGTTCCGAATTATTTCATATTCAATAAGCCCCATTTTTCTTCAATTTACACAAAAGGTTTGTGATTAATCGATGATGTAAAGTTGGGTACGTCTTTCCGATAGTCATTCTGTCCAAATTCATGGGACAATATAGAGACGTTGTCGAAAAGTCTCTAATGATCACGTAGCAGATTAAAAATAACTTTTTTTAAAGAAAATGAGACTTATTCGTTTGCAAAAGGTGAACTGCTATCAATACCAAGTACATTTGATTCAAAGTTTTCATCGCCTGAAAATTGTGTTATTGAAGAAATTACACCAGAATTTATTCAACAGCCACCACAATTGAAACAGATTCCAATCGAATATAAAATCACACCGATTGATAAATGTCAAATGAAAAATATTATCACTAGGAAAGGCCAAAAGCCAACATATTTTATCTCGTCAGAATACATGGACGTCATTTGAGGCCATTCATAGTATAAAAATCACATTTTATAAAGTGAAAGAAATAATGAGTGAATTTATCAAAAATGACCCGATTTTGAAAGATTTTGGGAGTGAAATGTTTATCCCGGCTCCTTATATTCGTAATACCGAAGCAGATAAATCAATTTTTATTCAACCAGAACCAGTTATTCTTGATACTGGTTCAACATTTATTATAAATACAGTCGAACTCAATGGCGAAATTGAAGAATGAATCATGATTACGTAATAATTACGTAATTTTCTTAATTAAACAATGAATTCCATATCTGTCTTTCAATCAAAGTGCACTTTTCTATTTTTCAGGATTCATCATTTTTTGTCTTCCTAGTTACAGTCTTTTGACCGACGTCCGGTCACATTTCCCGTTTGGCTTCAATCACTGTTATACATTGTGTATTTCATTTAACGTTTTCTCAGCTGGTGGACCGGTCATTTGTTGATTTCGTAGTCACGAATAACCCATGTCATATGGGCCATATGAAACTTCTAAATATCCCGTTTTATGTTTTGTGTTCAAATTGGCCGAAATTACCTCCGACACTTAAAACTAGAGAATAAATCTTCAAAACTATCCTTATTTGATTGGATAAAGGTTAATGACCTTCAAGTGTTGCCTCGAGGTCAAATAAATCAGCCTCAAAGTAAATTACAATTTAGTATTTATTGCAAAGACTGTTCACATCATATGAGAAGGCGTCTGATTACACTCAGACTGCCTTGAGGAGCGTCCAAGTTCGGGAGTCGAATCGGGACAGTCTAGAATCTAGACTCTAGAGTACGAATTTGCAGGCGTCCTCCAGAGAAAGGGTTCCCTTCCGCTAATGTTTTCGAGATAGAAATTTCCTATTTCAATAACGTTAAAGGAGGGGAACCTTTTCACTGAAGGACATCTGTAGGTCAATAAAAATTATTTGTCTCAGGGTGTGATTACGACCCTTACCAACCGATGCTCAATTTTTGATGACCCAAATTCATAATCATTTAATTTGCAAGAGTGCGATTCATCTAGTATGATTTCGGCATTATTTTTTAGTCATTGTTGAGATTTACGATCGTACATTCAGATCGCATGCATTATTGCCGAAACAGCCCATTCATTGAAGGATATTCAGTCGTTGTATATTTCTAACATTCCGAGGAGATGGTCCTTGAGAAACTAAAGTCGGGTGGGTCTTCCCGATGATCATTTCATCTGAATTCCGCACGGGGCAGTATAGACACGTCGACCATCAAGTAGGCGCATCCCAGATTATTAGTTTTAGTTTGGCACCGTTTTGAAATACGTACTTTTGAAATTGAAAATACCCGTTGCAATAAGTATTTAACTTTTAGTAAAAAAATCATTCGTAAAAGATATTTATATTTTAAGTGGATTTATCACGGTACGGTTCGATTCATTTATGATTTGGGCACATAAATGACATAACGTAAAAATGTCATAACTTTAATGTCAGGTTTAAGCGCGCTATATTAATAAGAGTATTCTCAGACTAGTAACTTCAATATTTATTCTAGAGTTTTTTGAATTTTGTTTACATACTCAGACGACGGAATTTTGAAATTTCAGAATGTAGATCAAGAGAAGAGAAAATATGAAGCATGAAGACAATTATTAGATTTTTTATTTTTTCAGGTTCGTTGTCAGCAAATAACTTTAATGAAACGCGCTTTAGCATAATGCTTTTAAGAGAATTTGCCGCTGCTGAGGCAAATTACTGTTTAAAATATTAGGTGGACAACCTTGTCCACGGCAACTTTCCTTAAATACTTTCAATTTCAACGTTTCAAACCCACCTATTTGTCGTTTTTAGTAATATCGAATGCCTTGCTGGTCGAAGCGAATGAAGAGTCCCGTCCAAGTCGTCCAAATGTGGTTATCCTTATGGCAGACGATTTGGGAAGTGGCGATGTTGGATTTTTAGGAAATGATACAATTGGAACCACTCGAATTGATGAATTGGCAAAAAATGGAATTATTCTAGAACAACATTTGGCACCAGCATCAGTCTGTACACCATCAAGGTAAGGATTCTCAACTGAATTATTTGAGGACAATTGTATGGTCCTTGTGGGTTGTTTGAGGATATCCGATGCACTTTAATCAGTATAAAGTTATTAAAGGTCATCTTATATCAGGCTATCATTGAGTTGTTTCGTTTTTATTTGCACGACGCTTTAAGATAAACAGACTGTCCCACTTTTGAACGATAGTTGAATAGTATCTCGTAATTGATATTTGTTTGTTTATTCAATATTTTAGAGCAGCATTTCTAACAGGTCGACTTCCGATACGTTACGGCGTAGCTGCTGATGATACAAGAATACGTGTTACGATTTGGAATTCAGTTCCAGCTGGATTGCCGAAAGAAGAATTATCTTTTGCAAATGTTCTTAGGGATGAGGTGCTGTATAATGCCGTCATCGTCAGGCTACTTACAGATAATGTTTAGGGATATCGAACAGGATTAGTCGGGAAATGGCATTTGGGGGTGAATTGTGAATCGAATGACGATCATTGTTTTCATCCAAAAACTCATGGATTCGATTCATGGTATGGAATATCTCTCACTAATATCCGTGATTGCGCTGAGGACGGGTAAGTTTTGATTTTTCCACACAAAAAAATGTCGTTTGCCCATATTTTATCGGTATTTTAGTGGAAGCGTGCTGCTACCTGGTGGCCAATGGCTGATTGATGATTTCAGCATTGCATCAGCAACATTATTTATTTTTCTGGTTTTCTTTCACACGATCCGACTTATACACTGGGACATGACAACAATCCTATTATTAGGGTTCATTCCTCAATTTATTTCAATTGTTTTCCAATGGGGATTTCATAACGTTATGCTTTATTCATCCTGTCAACTTTGGAGAAATGAATCTGTTATTGAATCTCCGTATTCTTTAGATCACATGACACAGGTATAGAACTCACATCACCAAGCCCATTCTAATCGCATTTCTAGAAACTAGTTCGTGAGGCAACAGACTTTATGAGTTCCACCCCACCGGAAGTTCCCTTTCTTCTAATGGTCAATTTTCTTCATGTTCACACTCCCTTGTTTTCTGCACCAGAATTTCGTGGAAAATCAATTCATGGAAAGTATGGTGATAATGTTCTGGAACTTGATTGGGCTGTTGGACAAATAATGGACCATTTGGATAAACTTGGAGTGAGAAATGACACAATCGTTTATTTTTCAACAGATCAAGCAGCTCATGTCGAGGAAATTGCCCAAGGAACCCATGTAAGAAACCATATTTTGTATCCCAAATATTTTGATAAATCATTTTTAGGAGCGACACGGTGGACATAATATTTTCCGCGGTGGAAAGGGTATGGGTGGATTTGAAGGCGGTATCCGTGTCCCAGCTTTGATCAGTTATCCTCGCGCTGGTTGGACGGGCGGACGAGCTCTAGAACAAGCAACTTCAATGATGGATGTTTATCCTACTATAATCAAGCAGACCAATACGCCCACGCAAAAAATTCAACTAAATCGAGCCAATCAAACAAATGTTTTAGGTGAATATTTATTATTTATTTTTAATACCTACGTAAAAATTCATAACATTTATTTTAGATGGTAAAGATATGTCATCTTTATTGGATGGAACAAGTTCTATTCCTGAGCACGAATTCATGTTTCATTATTGTGGTAATAAATTAAATGCTATCCGATGGAGCGATCAAAATGGCAACATTTGGAAACTCCATTATTTCCAGCCACGATGGGATCCTGGAACTGAAGGGTGTGCTTCAATGCTAATATGTGCCTGTTATGGTCCCTATATTCAAACATACAAGGTGCCCCTACTTTATAACCTGAAAACAGATGCCCAAGAACAAAAACCTAAAACACCACAAAATTTCGAATCTTATCATCAAATCAAAACAGTAAGTGTTTGACCTTGCGTCAGTCAAAATTTAAAACTCAATTTTCAAGGAAATGGAAGAAGGATACCGTAAATGGTATGGTTCCTTCAATGAGACTATCCCCGAATCAATGTTTACCGATTGGAATGTCGGAGTGCCGAGAATATGGCTGCAACCTCTTTGTGATACATTTCCTTATATTTCATGCTAGCGCACTAGCACCACCTGGCGACCAATTATGAGCTTCAGCATAAACTAGCTCTTTAACGCCCTTAAATATTCTTGCCGTTATATAAACCAATGTGTGCATTTAACTTCATAATAATTCATGATTTTTCTAGAATATTCTAGAGATTTTTTAGCGCCACCTTATGGTCACTGATTTCTATTTCTTGTATAACTGTTAAGCGTGTCAAGGGTCATCATGCTTTGAGCCATAAAAAGCCCTGCAGCCTGTTGAACCCACTCAAAAAATTGAAAATTATCCCATTTTGTCTTTTTGCTTCTTCAGTGTATTTCAATTCTGATCTGCCTTCATTTAGTTAACCCCGGTTAACCGTTAGATTTTTTTAATTTAATCAGAATTTCAAGGTGAATGATGAATAATTAAGGGTAGTTTACTAGAGAACAAGGTTTCATAAGCCAGAATCAGAAAGCCGTTTCAATCTTTGAAATCTCACTTTCCCTATTTCTTCATTTGCCACATCAATCGGATGGTTCCAATCCTCATAGGATAGAAAATCGTTGTATTTAAATTGTTGCCATCGATTTACCTGTTGTTATTCTTTTAACTCCCTCCTTCAAGCCGAAATTGCCCTTTGAAAAATGTTGCCATCGTAAAGTCGGGGCCATGATGAAGAGCGTCTCTCTCCCTTTGATTTAACATGTGTTTATCGGATGAAATGACGCTCTTCATCATGGACCCGACTTTATTACAATTTAAGATTCGGTATAATGACCGATTGGGGAACTCAATTTATCGGAATGTGCTCCAAAAAGTGCAAAGTAGCGTGGGATAAATATGCTAATAAACACGCCACAGTAGCGCAGGTAAAGTACGCGTCCCAAAAATATATAAAATTGCCGAATTCCCCTACTAAAAGTCTGTCCTCTTTGATCATAGCCTATGATTCATAGGATGACTCCTGATTGGTGAATGATTCAATGGTGAACTCCGATCGGCAATTTTGTATCGTTTTGAGACATGTTAGACTTTTTGGTACCATTTTGAGGTTCAGGGATTTACGGTTTTTAAGGATGGGGGAAACGATAGAATTGAGATACCCATTTATGGTTCCTAGGGTAAACTCAAATGCATACTAAAATGCATAAATAAGCCTCCCTGGTGGTCTATTTCTATCAGGGGTGGTTTAAGAAACCTATTCGTGTAATTTATGCTATGCGAATACGAAAGGGATGAATTTTGGAGCACTTTTACAGTTTTTGATTTTGGTCAATTTTCGACTTTTCTGAAAATGTCCCTAAAACTCCTCCCTTTAGCACAGGAATGCTTATTTATGAGTTTTAAGCATCCCTGAGTATATATTCACCATAATTTCGCCTTGTTACGGTTTTTTCGTAACATTCTAAATTTTTGACTTGGGATTAGTGTTTTGCCTATAGTGAAAAAGGGATGAATCTGATATCGCTTTTGATGATGCTAAATCATCAATGGAGATGCCTTCTAAGATTTATATAGTGATTTGAGGCTGTTGGTATCGTACCACGCGTCCGTAATTACGAAATTTCGCTTTTTTCAGAAATTCGACCAACTGGCAAGCTCTCTCACAAAAAAGGGATGAGCTCTTAGATGATCTAAATGTCTGAAAATTTTTCCCTGGCATCTGTTTTAGTAAATGGGCATAAAAAGATAATGGTTATGGGCCCCTGTCAAAACCCCTGGGCCGATGTATGCGAAAAAACCGCAAAAATTACCAAAAATTTTCCAATAAATCATCTCTAGAATTTTGTGAGGGATGAATTAAGTCAAACTTGCCTGTCTATTTATTAGAAGACTCAACAGGGAAGGGTTTGGTGCTATTCTAATGGTCTCAACATTCATCCCTTTTTCGTAAATTAGTTTGCCAGTTAGGCGATTTTTGCAATTATGTAAACGCCTATTACGTCATCGGACGTGACGTCATCGGTCATCTGAAAGTCGGAACGGACAATTCCGGGCTTGGCCTATATGACACTGAAAACCGTTTGGTCTTTCATGGTCTAGAAGAAATGTTGTGGCCGAATTAAAATGGCATGATTTTTTCTTTAAAAAAACAAACAAATTTAAAAACAAATTTGAAAATAATCTCAAAAATTTCTATCGTTTCCCCTACCCTTAAGGCTGTTGATAATATGGGACAACTGGTATATGATTATGGTCCTCACAATGTGAATCCAGACATTTTTTCCGAAGAAAAAGAAAAAAACGAAAAACTTTATTTCCTAGCCTACCCTACTGACAAAGAAAATGATTTCACAACATCCATTGAAAAGTTTAAGGAACGTCTCTCAGTCAAATATACAAATAATAAAAAATATATAATAGTTTTGAGAATTTCACAAGGCCGTGAGTAATATTATTGCTGAGCGTATGCGTGGAAACCTTTCTAAAAAATGGTGTCTCTCAGACACAGTCAAACTTATTCTCTTTGATCTAAAAAGTCAAATGGAGCTACACGATTCCATACCACATAATCCCTTGACTCAGGAAGGAACGTTTCTTATATAGTTTTATATTATTTATATGATTAGCATAATGGAGGTGTATCAATAGGGCTTCCACGCATCTTTCATCTTTAGAGCTGCGTCATGAACACAGAGCACTGGTGAATATGAATGCACTCTAGCGTGGTGAAAGTATCATTCCAAAATAAAAATCTAAAATATGGAATATCCTGAAAAAGAAAAACAAAGAAATAAACGGTTTTTGAAAACACTTGGCGTATCAGTAAGTAGAAACTAGATAGTATTTAGCTGGTATATGTCCTTAGAATTTAAAATTTATTTTTAGCGAATCCCGAAGAAAGATCGAATTAGAAAGCGAAAAGGTGAAATAGTATCAAAGGGCGATGGTTTGAAATATACTTTTTCTTTTGCGGCAACTCATCAGGAACTCGTCAAAAATTGATAATCACAGAATTACCGAGATATAAAATTCTTGAAATTTTTTTTAGACGATCAAAGTCACGAAAGCCAAAACCTTCTGGATCGACATTGGATCATCTAGGATCAGAAGTTTTTTGTCACAACAAACTATTGCCTGGTAAAGGATTCCTTGGTCTAGAAAAACAAAATGACCACGAAAAGTATCACATTTATCGAACTTATCATGATAGTTCTTTTGGAACTCCATTTACTCAACAGCGACACCAAGATTTAGCGGCTGGAAAAGAAGGAATTGCTTTTCAATCATTTTAAGTTCAAAAATTGTGACGGAACACCTTAGAAACATAATTATGGTTTCAAAGCAAATTCAGTTCTTCCACTAAATAATCCTTTACCTTATATGACACGAACAGGGGCACGTGATCCATCCGCCAGACTGCTTTCCAGAGACAGATCAAATAAAGAACCAGACGATTCTGACGATGAAATATCGATACCGACACCTTCCGGAGAAATGCCTGACTCGAAAACCGTATTTCATAAACCTCCAAAACCGCCAAAATCAAAATACACATCGTTTAAAGTTGGCAACAAAAATATTAAAGAAGAAACGGCTAAATTAGAAGAGATGAGTGCAAAATTAAGGGTTGATTGGGCATTTTTGGAACAGAAGTTGGCAGAAAGGAGGTAATCCAACTCAATTAAATCAAACAAAGATTTGTGAATGTATTTTTAGTATGAAGCAAGATAAGGCCGAACGTGCTCGATACGAAACGAGAAGACAAGAAGTCAGAAAAGATATGGAAAAAATAATCCGGAAGCGCTTTCAACCCACAACTCAAAAAACAACTCCTGTCTCAATCAATTCTAAGCTGGACAAAACTAAACCGCCTCTTCAACCCTTTTTCCTTGGCGGTATTCCAAAGGATGAATTCATGAAGGGCCTTCAAAAAAGTCTCGCGAAAATGCCGCTTGATTTGAGGCCGCATATTTCCAAGAATTGAACATTGAGTTCTTATTCATTCAATACATATCTTCATACCTGCCAATAAAATCTCTTCATGCTCATTTAGGAGCCAAAAACTAACCTCTATAGTGCTACAGATACAAGAGCAACGACTTTCGCTGGGGATGATACCCTTAATAAACTTTAGAAGCATTTTAAAGTCTTAGTACATTTATAAAGTACGTAATAATCAGAATGGGAGATTTATTTGAATGATACGTCGGTTATTGCTTTATCTTCTGCCAAAAAATCAAATCGCTAACGGCTCCAATAAATGTAAGTCATGTCTGATAAGAAAAACAATAATATTTATGCAATACTAGCACTTGTGATGATACTAATACTATTCTGTGCGATTGTAATAGGTAAATTGCATGGGTGGGAAGGAACTCGAACTTAAATAATAAATCTTTAAAGACTTTAATAAAATAATGATACTTCGAATCTCAAAATATTTATCTAGCCCTTATCAGGTACACAAAATGGTCGGAATCGGCCAGTTTGGTCGGCACGTTTTCTGATTTCCTTACGGCCAATATTGCCTAAATGAAGTGAAAAATAAGGATTAAAACTGGAAAAATTGGCGATAGCGGTTCAATTCGACCACTTTGTGTACTTCATAGGGGATTTCCCAAGTTCAAGGCGCGTGTGTCATGATCAGAACCGGTGACCAGTATGGTGAAAATATTTTAGGGGGCTTAAAATGAAACTCTTCAAAATTATATCAAAGTTAATTTTTCACAGACGAGGTATTTTTGTTGTTACCTTATTTACATGCTGTCATTGGGCCCCTTTGTTACATTTTTATCTATGCCGCAAATATGGTTCCACATTCGTAAATGTTTCTCGAGCTTTAGTCCACCTTACGTTATCGAAAGAGGAACTTCCTATCTTAACAATGCTGACTCGAAAGACGTTTGCAAAAGTGGAAACATTTAGTTCATTTTGTATGATTTCAAAATTATTTCAGTCACACCAATGACAGATCCATCCGTTGAACAATCAGATCAATGTGCCGCTCCTGACTCACCTCACAGTAAGTAATACATTCATTAACGGTAGTTAGCGTGATACTCGTG
>JACLAC010002743.1_pt1 | contig 14135 bp, 8 predicted proteins | sample 8027881 | NCBI WGS metagenome assembly JACLAC01 (sample SAMN15725517, study PRJNA655200) | protist metagenome | isolation source: fluorescence activated cell sorting (FACS) single amplified genomes of... | place: Spain: Blaines Bay Microbial Observatory, Mediterranean Sea | collected 2016-01-19 | reverse complement strand
ACCAGGTATTATGGGACGTGCAGGTCGTGGAGATTATGGTATGTCTGTGCATAAAGATTATGGTGTGTTTCCACGTGCTGCACTTGATATTTTTGCACGTTACAAACAATTAAAAAGTTCCACAACAAATGAGAAATATATATTAACTGCACATGCCATAGAGTTATCAATGATAATGGGACATCAAGATATGCTGAATAAAAAAACTGGAGATAAAAATAGTGCTGGACTTGTAAAAGCAACGCAATACGGCGTTTGCATTGATAAAGTAGCAAAACCACATCGTATGTATGGTATGGAAGAATTAATATTAGAAAGCGATCAAGATTTATTTCAATTTTTTTCTGGAATATCTGATCGTTGTGTACAAGGTACTGGATTAAATCAATATAGTAGTCGAAGCCATTGCTTTGTTGTTTTAACTTTATATTGTTACAATCCAGGAACAGATCTTGTATGGAGTTCACGTTTTCAATTTGTAGATCTTGCTGGTAGTGAAAAATTAGAAGATGCACATGGTGATAAAGATTATCGTGCTACAGCAGCATCGTTTCAAGGAATGATTGTCAATTACTCATTAACAATGCTTGGTCAAGCAATAAGAGCATTGGTAGAAGCACGCCGAAAAAAGAAAAAATTTTCCTTTCGAGCCTTTATATTCGATCTTGTATTATTGCTTAGTCAATCTATGACTGGTGAAGCATATACTTCCATTTTTGTTTGCGTCTCTCAAGCTCCTGCAAATGCTGCTACTACATTGAATGCATTGGATTTTGGTAAAGTTTTTAGTAAATTAAAATTACGAAAAAAAAAAGTAAAACCGATGCCAATGAAAAAACTTTTTAATGATGCACAAAAATTATACAATGAAGCAAAAAGAGTATTGAAAGGGAATCCACCAGCTAAATATAGAATGATACGAGAAGGTCAATTACGAGATGGTGCACAAAAATTACATATCTTTAAGCAATTAAAAGGTGAAGAAACTGATGATGGGGGCGAGGGGGGAGGAAAAACAATGGGAATTAGAAAAAAAAAGTGATATATATATATATATATATATATATATTTAAATATATGAGTCAGAGAAAATGATATATTTAAAGGAATGTGGGGGAGAATAAATATATATGTAAAGACGCATGCAATTAACGAAGGACTATGTAACAGGCAATGAAACTTTTAAAGCAGGAAGTATAGGGGCGGTTATTGAAGGAACCACACGTAAGGATAGGAAATTGAAAATTAAGTTGGATATGGATACCAAAGAAAAAAATACAGATTGATAAAGGAAACATATGTACAACCTTATACATTTAAGAATGAAAAAGAAGTGGTTTGTCTAAATGAGAAGAATTGTCAATCTAATTCATCAAATTCGGACGAGGATTTATCTATTAGAATATTTAAGCATACCTATAAATACATATTTTACTAGTGACCCTTTAAATCGTTTATGATTTTGGATTTTACTTACTGGGAGTAAAAGAACTTTATATAAATTAGGAGTAAAAGAGAAAATTTTTATATAAATGTACATTAAAATGTATTTTTTTTTATTATATTTTTTCGTAAAATAAATTAATTTACGTATTTTTTTTTAAAATAGCGAGATATATTACGTAGAAAATAATTTTAAATATAATTTTGTATACGAAATATTCGTATTTATATTATGCTGCAAAAAAAAATAATGTGACTGACGGCACAATAACATAACTGAGGCAATAATATCTATATCTCTGTCCTACTTGAAATCCCTAGATGACGTCTTCATTCGATGAGGACTTGAAACACAATATAATCATATATATGTTTTTAGTCATCTTGTTGTGGTTTTACATCATTAGCGATCTCTTGTTTATTAACAATTATTGGTGCATTTTGTTGAACGATAATTGGTGGTTGTTGAACGATGACTGGCGCTGAATTCACTACAACAACAGGTGCACTGGATGCAGTAGGCATTTCAACTGGTTTGTCAGCATTAACCGTCTTCCATGCCTTAGAATCTCGTCTTGCCATATGATGTTTACCTTGCTTTTTATAAAGTTCTCGCAAAACATCGTCATGAATAGGAAAGAAATATATAACAAACAAACGTAATATGCGGCATACAAGAAAAGCTGTAATATTCATAGTATAAAGAGCTCCTTGACACCCGTCGTTTTGTAGTCTTGTTGATAATTGTGTATTGCATACAGGATTTTCACCTAATGTTAATGAATTCACTATTCCTAGTCCAATAAATGTGCATATACCCCTGCATGTTGCAGATATCCCACGAATATACGACTCTCGTCTTTTTCTTCCTTTATCAGCATGGTAATGATTGTCATAATCATTTGCCCAACCATATGCAGATGCTTCCCACATCGTTAACACGGATCCAAATATTGGACTGATACAAAAAGCAAGTATAAGAAACGATCCATCAGTTACTATTCCAGCTTTCAAATCAGCAAGTGGTCTTGGTCGATATAACGTCAACCATACAATCAATCCTACTATTATACTACAAACTTCAGATATTAAAACAATTTTTCTAGGATCTCTTGAATGCTCCCGTCCTTTCTTTGATTTTGTCCCAAATATAACTTGTCCCCAAACACATGTGAAGCACGTGCTAAGAAGGATTGCTAAGAGGAATCCTAACGCTACAAGACCCGGTGCTTCCGCACGGCTCAGTCCCCATACATAGTAACACAAGTACCAGAATGACGTTAACCAAATTTGAGATGCAAGACTACTTAAAAGAGTATTTGCCCAAAGATATCGTATTGGTATTGCTGATTCTGCGGTTAAGAGCGACTTGTATTCGCTGAATATATTAATTGCTTTTTCATCATTACCAAATACTTGCTTTGCATCCATGAATGGTCCAACAGATAAAAAGTTGAAAACCATAAAGCAGCAAACAATTATGGCAATTCCATTTCGATATCCAATCGCGCCGTTGGGTCTCCCAGCAATTTCATGTTGAGAAGCAACAAATAGAAATAAAATAAGGTAAATTAACCAGCCGAATCCATAGACTGGAGCTGCATATGCACGTAATTGTACTCTTTCTTCCTTCCATGGATATACTTCAACTGATGCAGTAGTTCCAGCTTGCCATATAGTCTCTTGGAAAAAATAACCAAATAGACCAATTATAAAGAATTGAATACCAAGCACATCACTTGCAATTTTTGCACATACACGCTTGCCACCATCTCCTTCATCTTCTGCACCTGATGGTCCAGGCCAACATACAGAAAATTTTGATACAAACGTTTCACAAATATCATTTCCATATACCAATGCTTCTGGATTTTCCGCGCCGCCAAATGGATTTGGTAATGTACGATTGAAATGAAGGATTCCATCACTCGTTCCAAGTTTCATTTTTTTGCTACAATCAAAACCACTTTTAGGAATTGCAGCGTTTACATCATATGGTATTTGGTCATGACTTCCATATTGTATCCAACTCACATTTCCATATTTCAAGATGGCAGCATCACTCGCTCTTGTTGTTAATAGATCAGCCCATTTTGCAGGACGATACATAAAGAATCCAACAGTTGTTAAGAAAATAGTTGCATAAATCAGATGCGGTGCACGTCTGCCCATTTTTTCTCGTCCGCACCCAATCTTGTTCAAGCATGGTGCAAGAATTTCAGCATCGTGAAACCAGCCTAGAAATAGGCTTAGGAAAATCAGATAAATTCGTAAGGTTAACGCAAACGGTACAATATAATTTGCATCGGCTCTGAGCTGCTGCACATATATTCCGGGAAGTCCTATTAAAAAGACAGCCATATTAATTGTGCCCAAATTGTATGCTGTAAATCTACATTTATCACAATGTGAATGTCCTGAACTCTATTATTGATATATATATTATATATAAATATATGGAAAAAAGTTAGTTATTTTTATTTATTAATGTATATATTATATATTATATGTAATTTATTCTACTTACACCGTCTAATCCTATACTTTTAGAATCATTGAAACTATCGTCTGTATTTTCTACTGTTTCCCCTGCCGTAGGACCTGCATTATCTTTGTATGGTGATGCATTTTGCACTGTTGCCATGTTTGTTTGTTTTTTCACACTTTTATCTTGTTTATAAATACGATTTTTTTTCTCTCTATCGTCTTATTGTTATATATAAATTTCGTTGATTTTAAAAGTAATATAAAGTAATATGTATATAAGATATATTGCTACAATGTACATATACTACACAAACTCTTCATCATTACATTCATATATCTATCGATTGCACCTCCTATTTAGTATAATAATATCTTTTTATTATAATAAAGAAAAATCCAAAAAAATGATGCATCTTCAAGTAAGTTACAGATTATAGCATTACATACCACTAGCTTCTCCTGGGATGTTTTTATACCCCCAACACCGAGCAACAGGAATTACACATGTAATTAAAGTTCCAGAACACAATGGGTAGCACTCAAAAACCAGATTTATTTCATGGAAAAAAGCACCATTATTAACCAATTCCGTATGGTAATTCTGCGACGTCGTAATGATACACCATAATTTCGTTTTAATTAAGGTTATTTATTCTACTTAGATATCAATATTCTATATCGGATATTATTATATGAAATATAAAATCTGGTACAATATCGCAAATTAGTAGTCTGCGTATCTGTAATGTGCTAATTATTATCAAAAAGTTATTATAACACTTGCTATTGCACTATAAATCTAAATCGCAAACTGGCCCAGCTGGCAAAGTGCCAAACAAAAAGAAAATTGTAATTTTAACCTTAATAAACAAAAAGTACCGAAATGTGAAAATTCGGATGGGTATAAGTATACAATGTCGGGGTACTAAGAGTTGTAGTTTTGATAGGAATATAATACAACAACCAGAAATTTGTGATTTTAATTTTTTATTTATTAAAAAAAAAAATTTTTTATAATTTTTCAAACTGAGTTACATTTGTATATGAATTAATGAATAGATAAGAAACATAGAAATACATTCCTCGTATAGTACATATCATTTTATTTTTTCTAATCGAATCATATTTTATATGTATATATATAGTTTAGAGAAAAAGAGAGAGAGAAACTATATATAGTAACATAAACCCCCCACGAGCACGCTACAAAAAAAAATGTCAACACCATCAAATAGCAGAGATAGTAATAATACGTCACCAACATTAGATTTTGATGATGTAAACCAAGCATTTATTGCTACACCGTCACCATCCTTACAAAGTCCTTCGCCAATACGTGTTAGGATCAATAATGATAAAGGTGAAAATGGAAAAACGGATGAAAACGATAATAATAGTCTCAATAACAACAATCAACAAGATAAATTTCATGAAAAATACGATTATACTATACAATATGATGAGCCTAGAAATAATAATAATTATACACCGCCGGGTAGTTATGAAGATAATTATATTAATAATAATAATAACGTACGAATACCAAATAACGCATCCAACACAATAACAACACCGTCCACCAACAATAATAAATCATTAAAACAACCATTATTAAATGATACAATATCACAACATTCGTATAATAGTGTGAATCATATGTCACGTAATGATCTTAACAAGAAACAGAAGAACATACATGTACAAGAAGAAAGTAATAAGAAGAAAGATGATGATTGTTGTGGGTGTGAAATTATGTAATTTTTTATATAATTTTTTTTTCAAAAATATTTTAAACAAAGAGTATAAAATATACATTTATATGTGTGCGGGTACGCGTATTTTTTAATTTTTTCTTTTCTACTCGTGGATATTTCTTACTTTCAATCAAAATAACTTTAACACCAAGCCAATATGTTAACATAATATCTATATCTCACGATATATAATGTGTGCGTCAATAACTAGGAATTACCGAGATGAGGTAACTAGGAGATGTTATCTTAACCTTTTGTGAAAATGGGCATTTACTGTTTTATTTTATTATATAAAATGTGTTTTAAAAAAATTACACCACCTTTCTCTACAAATGACTTCCATCAGATGTAAACTCAAATTGATTAATAATATCATCCCAATGTTTACATCGTGTCACATGATGTTCATATCCTTTCATTTGCTCAACATTATCTTTCCAATCTGACATTTGTTCAAGAAAACAAAAATTAATATCATATTGACGAGAGGTTTTGAAATCTGTATATCCATCACCAATAAATAATGTATTTTCTTTTTCAATTCCAGTTTGTTCAAAGAGATATTTTAAATGTTCCGGTTTAGTAATAGGAGACCCTAAAATCTCTTGGAAATGATTTGCAATTTGATGTTCTTTAAATACATGGTTCAACTCTGTTTGTGCACCACCACTAACTACGTATGTATATGGTATTTTCTGTGCTAACTGAATGGCTTGTTTCACTGGCTTTAATTTAGAATATAATACTAAACATTGTTCACTATAACCATTTAATGCTTGTTCCACTAATTGTTTTTCCTTGCTTTCATCATTATCTGATAATTCAGTATAGATCTCTTTAAAAAATTTACTAAACTTTACAAAACGACTGACGGATACATCTGATAAATGCAATTTCACAAAAGCGTCAATACCTTCGTTGGATACATTTAATTTTTTCAACACTTCACGATATGCATTTGTTTTTAAATTATTGGAATTAAATATAATTCCATCACAATCCAATATTAATAATTTTACATTGAGTTTTTTTTTCGCCGTCGTTAAAAATGTTGCTGCAGCTGCTGCTGACATCTTGTATCCTTCTTACAATGTATCTATCTATATATATATCTGTGTGTTCAATTATGTCGTTTTGATGATTCTGTATTTTAATATATACATAGACGACTAGACAGACGACATATCTATTTTGTTTTTTTTTCTAATATTTTTTAAATAATATTTTTTTAAAAAAAAAGTAAAAAAAAAAAGAAGAGTCGACTGAGACAACTGATGATGTTAATGACAAAAATCGGATATTCTAGATATATTTTCATCCAGATTAACATATTGGCCATTTTTGGATTTTATGAATTTATTCTTTCCACGAGATCTACCTATCAAATATCTGTAGATGGTATACTAAATCTATACTTATTGGACCCCGACTTATTTTTCTTTGAAATTTTCTATATCAAATGACCATAAGTTATACTTGAAAGGGAAATTAGAATAATATTATAAAAAATATCGATTTATACCTTAAAGTATGTTAATCTTTTTTTTTCTCAACAATTATTTTTTTTTTAATTCCCATTTCATTCATTCATTCATCGAAAAAAAAAATACATTTTATATTCCGGATATATATAGTTAGTCGTCTAGTAACAATATTAAAATCTTATTATTTTCTGCATTGTGATCTATATATTATTGATGTACAATCAATTGAATAGAGATATTAACGTTTTTGTGTGTGTATATACATATATATATAGATAGATATTTAACAAAGAAAGACGAGGAAAAAAAGTAAAATAAAATAATATATATGATTGGCACATTGTAATTAAAAAACAAAAATGTCAGCAGTAGTTGCAGCCAAGATTTTAATGATCATAACAACAGCATCTGCTGTACCATGGGGAAGATTTTCAACTGCATATTTTGTCAGCAAAGGTATTTCTGCTACACAAATAGGTACGTTGCGTTTGGTTGGATTTTTTGCAAAGGCATTTGCCTATCCAATATGGGGTTTAATTTCAGATTATACACAAAATGTTAAATTTACATTAATTTCAAGTATTTTTTTATGTGGATTATCATTAATTTTATTACGTTCTGAATATGTATTAAATACATTTGCTTTATTGATATTTATTAAATTTATAAGATCTGGATTAAATGCTGTGTGGCCGTTGACTGAATCGATGGCTCTTTTACTAATCAAAGGGAAAGGATATGGCCAAACAAGAATGTATTGTGCTATTAGTTGGGGATTGTGTTCTTTTCTTGTTGGATATATTATAGACCGTTCATCCTATGGGATTAATTTAGTTTTTTATTTAACATGGTTTATAATGTTTTTGGATATCATAATATTGATTGTTTTTATACCATCTCCGGAACAACAACCACAAGAAGAAGAAGAAGAAGAAGAAAAGAAAAACATGAATAAAATTGTAGAACTACAAAAAGAAGAAGAAAAGAAGGGGGAAAATGCTAATAATGAGGACAACAGTAGCAGCAACAACAACAATAATAATAATAATAACAACGAGAATAATATTATTAATAATGATGGAAACTCATCCTTTGCTTCCACTCTTAGTAATATGAAAATCTTTTTTTGCAATAAAGATTTACAACAATTTTATTTCATATTACTTATTTATGGTTTTTGCTTTTCATTGGTCGAATCTTTATTATTTATTATATTGGAAAAAGAATACCATGCAAGTAAAACAATACAAGGTTTATGTATATTTATAAGTGTACTTTTTGAAATTCCTGTTTTTCATTACTCGGATTATTTATTGGAAACATATAAAGTTAAAAAAATGTTTGTTATTGCACATTCAGCATGTGCATTACGTTTGTTTTTATATTTTTTAACCCCGTTACAATATCCATATATGATTGTGTTTATACAATTATTACATGGATTTTGTTTTGCTGTAATGTGGGTTGCAGCTGTTCGATATGCTAAACTCAATGCTCCAAAAACATTACAAAATACTTCACAAACATTTATGTCTAATGTATGGGTTGTTGGTAATGGTCTTGGTTCGTTTTTTTGGACCTTTTCCTATGATTATTTTCAATCTTTTCGTATATGTTATATTAGTGGCTGTTTCATATTAATTGGGTTATCGTATTATACATTTAATTATTGGGATATTGTTGATGATGATGAAAGAAAGAAAAATAATAATGTTTTCTTGAATAACACAAATAATGATGGATATGGTAATGATATGGAAGGTGCTGTAGGTGGTAGTCGTAACAATAATAATAATGATGGAGTAGAATTAAGAAGAAGAATTTAGTATGATATCATATGCATTGTATATTAAAAAGATAAAAAGCAGAAAGATAAAGAAGAAGTAGCTACATTCTGTATCATACTTTCGTAAATTGATACTTTTTGTGTTAAGTGTGTATTTTTATGTTTTACCGAACGTATTTACATGCATACAACGAAGAAGCGAGGAATACAAAAAACTATATGAAGTTCGTATAACATAATACTCTCGTAAGCTATATATACTGTATTTTATTCGTATCATACGAATATTTTCTTAGGTAAAATATTATTTTCAATTTAAAATTGAACACAATATAATAATACAAATACTGTGTCTGTAAATACGAACACGTTCGTCGTAAAATAATGGTGTTCTCAATTTTTTTTCTTTCCTTCATGTACAAAACCAGCTTCACCTTTTAATCCTTTCGCAATAGTTGCACCAACTAGTTTTGCTTGTATCAACGATTCTGCGGCACGTTTTTTATTTAATTTAGCTGGATCATAATTTGTACCACAGATATGGTCCCACATTGGACTAGAGCCATAATTCCAATTGAATTTAGAATGATGTATATAATGATTCCAGGTATCCTCTAATGCCCAACTGCCATGTCCAGAATGTCCTTCCAATGGGAATATTAATAACCCTTTGATCATAAACCGTGTCAACCACAATGGGGAAAACATAGAAATCATTGGTGCGGCGCTGAAATATACTGCTGATTCAAACCAATGAAAACTTAATCCACTCCATGGATCTGGATTAAAACTTTCATGATGAATTTTATGAACATTTTTATACAACCATTTTGTATGTAAAAGGCGATGTGTCCAATAAAAATGCGTATCCCCCCATAAATATGCAAGCACTCCTGCAGCTAATAATGTTTGAAAACTTAATGATCCATCTTCACTTATTTTTAAATAATCCCATATTAAATTCGAGTTGATGTGACCATTCACAAATAAATAATTCACAAAATATTCATATGTAGAAGCGATAAAAACAGACCGTGCAGAACGTAATATTTCTTTTACAATCAATTTATTTTTTGGATATTGTTTGTTCAATTTGAACGGTTTAAATAAATTACGTTGCGGTTCAACATACATTAATACATGTGCTATAGTATATAATACTAACCATAATATATAATTTTCAATAAATATAGATTTCCAATTTGTTGTGGCTGTATCATATACCAGTGTTGAATAAACTGGCAATTTCGTATTCGTAAAAGGTAATGATACACCTCCATCATCTTTATATAAATTGCCAACAAAGCCAACAATAGCTAGTAAGCCAAACATTCCAAATCCCATCGTATAGTAGAATATATATGTATATGAATAGCGGTGTGTTGTTTTTAAATTTCTATCTTTGTTATGTATGTATATGTATGTATATATTATTTTCTACGCGTGCCTCTCGTCTGCTGTGGTTGCATTGTTGTGCTATTTCTCCTTCTTCTTCAACTTAAAAACGACGACGCGTCTCGTCGTTGTTTATTTATTTTATTTTTTTGATTGATTGAACGAATTTAGAATTACTTCAAAATAATAATATTATTATTAATAACACGAGGGGCAGGGATACAAAGAAAAAGAAAAAAATAAATCATACATCTGGCACAATTATAAATAGCATCATCTTTTTTCGCTTCATTCGTATAGATTTAGCCATGCATCGTTATATTCACCATCATTGTTGCTACAGAAGAAAATGCAAAGTAATGTTATATATGTTTTTAATTTCCATCATATTATTATTTGTCACTTCACCAATAATAATTGCACTTCATAATCATAATTACATGCGTTTTAAGAAAAGAAAAAAAGAAATAGATAATATAATTCCAAGTAACGATGTAAATCTACCTGTGTCATTGAAATATCATAAATATTTAGACAAATCATTTACAAACGAAGAACGATGTGCAAAACCCAAATATATTGGTTATTTTCCATTTGCACTTGATGTCACATTCATTCAACCTTCATCTACTGTTTTTCCAACGCATGACTTGAAATCAATTTTACATTTTGAATTTGCTGCTCATAACTTTTGGATATTAGAATACTTGCCAAATTTATGTGATGACTTGATGTTTGTATTTCGATTAGATGAAGATATAGTATCTCAATCTAAAATATGTCAAATGTATCCAAGTAGTAGTAAACCACCATTAAAAGATGGTCATTTTCTATCTTATAAACATAGATCGTTAGAATTAAGTATTGGTTATCATATTTTACGTATGGCACCTATTTATATACCGCCATCATCATCAGCTGTTAACGACGGTGGGAAAACTCCACATAAATATTTTCCAATTGAAACCTGGTTTGGGCGTCAAAGTGTTACATCCGTATGGTTCGCATGGGATCACTTTTCACATAGAAAGAAAGCTATTGAAAATTATTTTAATTTAAACCCATCAGATTTATACGATTATAGTCAAATAAAACAAAAACATGGATGGAATGGATTAGCGTCATATGCTACAAAAAGTGCAAATGAAATGTTCAAGAATTATGAATATTTAAGCAAAGATTCATCAAAATTTCCATTACAAGAACAAAATTGGACGTATGCAAATGAACGAAACAAAGATCCAAATTATTACATAGAATATCCAACACAAATTATGGATCAACAACAAATATTAGAAATAGAAGAAACTAGATATATTATATTTCGTCCCCCTTCCGGTGGTTTAAACAACCAAATTAAAGAAATTATTCAATTTATTGCTATCAGTCATGTATTAAATAGAACATTAATCTTGCCCCGGCTATCAATTGAAAAACCACGATTATTGCAATGGGGGGTAGATAAGACAATAGAATTTAAAAGATTATTCAATGTTGATCAAATGAGACTCAATTTAATGGGAATAATACGTTTTATCGACGAGGATGATTTTAATAAAATAAATATCAAACCAAATGCATTAAAGAAAACTATATATCCTGCGCCACATTCTAGAGAGGCACCTTTAGATTGGTATAGGCGTGAATATGGTTATTTAAGAAAACACTGGCCAATCTTGAAAATACAAAGTCCAGACGGTTTATCCCACTATTTAGTAAAATTTGTTGGGCCACATGCATTGAATTTAGAGAATCGTATACAAAATGCGCTTGTTTTCGAAGATACATTAGTGCAAGCTGGTCGATTTGTTAGAAATAATTTATTAAAAGTTGCAAATGAAAATGGTCAAAATAATTACGTAGCATTGCATGCTCGGGTTGAAAATGATTGGAGGGAGCATTGTATACATATGGAACGATTATGGGGATTTGAGATTGAAATGTGGACTCCACCAAGTTTAATATTAAAGAGAATGAACAAAGTGAAACTATTTCAAGATATTAAAGTTTTATATATATCAGTCAATATTCAAACATATGATGAACATGAAAATGGCAATATATTCGAAATTTTTAGCAAGCATACATCACAAAAGGAACAACATTATTTGCCTTACAAATTGAGTAATTTTACGGACAAGTACAACATTGGTGAAATGCCATATTTACTACGCAGTGCTGTTGATTTTATTATATGTACGGAATCAAGTGTCTTTGTTGGCAATGGATTTTCAACATTTTCTCAATATGTTTCAAAGCATCATTCGAAATTTCATAAACCAAGTTTTGTATATAATATTCGTAACTCAGACCGAGTACATTTACGAACAGATAATGGATTGTTGCTTGAACCATTATCTGCAGTTGAATTGAGAAAAAAAGACATGGAACTGTTCTTATTATCATCAGCAAATGAGACTATGGATAGTAAAAATGTTCAAAAACACATCCAGAGCCTTTCGTCTAGATTATTAAGCACTTCAAATAATGGGCCTATCTCGGATGAAGAGATACATTATTACAAACCATTGTTTCAAACCAAACAATACGATGCATGGCCATTTTATATTGAGCAAATATATGTTCTTTTCAACGGGAAAAAAACGTTTTATTTATTTGAAAAAACTGAAACAGTTAAAGAGATTACTGCGTTTTGCGTGAAGTATTTACCCCAGGAAAATAATTTGGTGAATAGCTGCAAAATGCATTTTTTTAAAACGGCAAATGAACAAATGAGTATATTTCATTTACTAGAAAATAGAAAATTACGTTACACGTTACGATCTGGTCCGTTAAAAGATGGAGATATGCTACGTTCATTGAAAGAAATAGGTATAGAAGAAAACAATGATAAAATAACATTTCATCATTACGATGATGTATATTCATTTTTATTTAACAATTTACGAGAGAGAAAATTAAAAATATTGGAAATTGGCATATCTCAATCAAGTATGTCATTGTGGCAACGATATTTTCCATATGCTAAAATTTACGGCGTGGACCTTGGTATTTGGGATGGGTGTGGATTATATAATAATCGTTTCAATACGAAATTTGGATGTAAATATAGTGATCGTGTGCAATTGTTTCAAGGTGATATATTGGATCAAAAATTCTTAACCAGACTTGTGGAAGTTGTTGGAGAAGTAGACATTATCATTGATGATGGTGCACATACACCTGAACATAGTATAGTTCCTTTTTTCAAATTCTTTAGTAAATTATTAAAACCGGGTGGTATTTATTCAATTGAAGATATCGAAACGAATTATTGGAATGCAGATATTGCTGAGCTCTATGGTAATAAAATCAATGCTGGGAAAGGCACACCAAGCTCGATGGTAGAATGGTTTAAAGATATGATTGATACTGTAAATCGTCATTTTTTTAATCCTGAATATTACACGTTGAATAAAATAGAACATATGATTGAAAGTTTACATTTCAGTCACAACGTTCTAATAGCAAAAAAGCGAAAGATAATGGAAGTACCATTTGAAAATAGTCAATATCGTTTTAGCACGTACGTAGATGGATATGGTTATGACGATACGAATGCAATAAATAATAGAGTTGCAAGATATAGAAATAATCAACATATCATTGAGATGCTAAATAAATAAATTTAATTAATCTGAGATACCAGTTACAACGAAAAAAACAAATTAAATATTGTAAAGTGTTGTTACGTTGGTTGAAATTTAATAAAAATTATAGGGAGAGTTAGTAACACCACATTTTAATTAAAAACATTTATGATATATGTGTTTTTCTCTTACTCAT
>JACLAC010022615.1_pt1 | contig 14139 bp, 10 predicted proteins | sample 8027881 | NCBI WGS metagenome assembly JACLAC01 (sample SAMN15725517, study PRJNA655200) | protist metagenome | isolation source: fluorescence activated cell sorting (FACS) single amplified genomes of... | place: Spain: Blaines Bay Microbial Observatory, Mediterranean Sea | collected 2016-01-19 | reverse complement strand
ATATCTGTAGGATTATACATTGGGATAGATGTACTATATCCTGTACCAATTCCCTTTGCACCATTTACAAGAATTGTAGGTAAAATGGGCACAAAGTAGTCTGGTTCAATACTCTGTCCATCATCGTCTAAGTAACGGAGCAAGGGAGCATCTGCTTTACTAAACAGATGCGTTGTCAGAGGATTTAGACAAGTATAGATATAACGGGCGCTTGCCGAATCTTTTCCTCCCTGAAGACGACTTCCGAAGGTACCGTTCGGGAGCAGGAGATTAATATTGTTCGATCCCACAAAGTCTTGAGCGAGGCCGACGATTGTATCTTGAAGACTTACTTCACCATGATGATAGGCAGCGTTTTCACTCACGTATCCGGCAAGCTGGGCAACTTTAATTTCTCGTACCAGATTTCTCTTAAAACAAGAGTGTAAAATTTTTCGCTGCGACGGTTTCAATCCATCGACAACCGAAGGAATAGAGCGAATTAGATTATAGTTGGAGAAATGGATGAAATCTTTGTGGATGAAATCATCGTAGGTGATATTTTCCTTCTTACTATCCAGCACAATTTCTCGGTCAAAAGCATTCAACCACGTTTTACGATCATCAGACCGTGATTTGTTAAAAGCCAGATCAATTGCATTATCAGAATATGTTGAATCCCAATTATAGGTAACCGTTTTCATATGTTTGAAATATTCCTTTGCTTCTTTCGTAGTACTTGTTCCTAATCCTTTGTAATATTTCACACGCCACCCCTTACCCCCATTGTTCTTTGACTTCCATTTTTCATAGTCCGTTAGAGTATAAAATGCCAACGTTTTTCGCTGTTTACTTACTTTCACAATCGGAGTCAGTAACGATGTAATGAAATCCATCTGCAGTAGAGACCGCCAATGAGAATGGAACACATTCATGACGAGTCCTTTGATATGCGAACCATCAACATCCTGATCGGTCATAATAATAAGTTTACCATACCGCAAGGGCCACACTTCATCATCAGTAGAATACGTTTCCCCCGATTTCAAGCCCAAAATTTTCTTAATGTTACTAATCTCCGCATTCTTTACAATTTGCGAGATATCCGCATCTTTCACATTAAGTAACTTTCCACGCAAAGGAAATACGCCGTAATAATCACGTCCGACCTCGCTTAGACCGGCGATTGCCATCGTTTTGGCTGAATCTCCCTCCGTAAGGATAAGAGTACATTTCTTAGAATAACGACCACCCGCCTTGTTTGCGTCACATAACTTTGGAATTCCTTTCAGATGGGACATCTTTCTACCGTCCGTTTTCTTCAGCGATTTATTATTCTTATATTCGGCATGCTGCACGATACGTTCTTCAATACCCGTCTGCAACAATTGCTGAATGAATTTTGAATCAATCGCACATGTGGAACCGAACTTAGAAGCTGATGTTGTGAGCGTTTCTTTTGTTTGACCATCAAATGAGGGATTCACGATCGTCGCCTTTACAAAAACCATGAGTTGATTCTTCACATAGATGGGCTTGATGTTCAGTTTTTTCTTTTTCGAAATATACTCCGCAACCTGTTTACAGATCTGATTCGAAATATAATCCACGTGTTTTCCACCACGAATTGTATTAATTCCGTTTACAAAAGAGATTTGCTCGAAGACTTCCTTGTCATTATACGTTGCGATGATTTCCCAATTGCGGTTAAATTTCTTATACACACGCGGACGAATCGATTCGGGACCAAGGAATAAATCGGCATACTGTTCAAAATTTGCACACTTAATCAAAGAATCATTGTATGTGACTTTGACAGATTCGTTTGTCCATGCAGCAATATCGTATGCACGTTTCTTCATAAGAGCTAACATATCCGCACTAATTTCTGTCAATCCAAAACGTTCCAAATCCGGGATAAAAGATATCTGAGTGTATGGAGGTCCTGTGTACTTTGTAATAACCGGTTCTCCTTTTTCTCGCATATTCCGTGTATACGTCTGTGCAAAGTGTAATTTCCGGCGCGCATCCACCGTCTCAATTGTAAATTCTGTAGAGAATATATTCGTCAACTTGGCCCCATATCCATTTTTACCACCGGTTACTTTCTGCTCGGACTTGTCATAATTTGAACTCGTCAACAATTCGCCAAAAATCATTTCTGCCGGATACTTTTTGTATTCCTTCATTTTCTTGATCTCAATTCCTTCGCCGTCATTCATAACTGAGATACGATTCGTGGTTGGATCAATGGAAATGTCGATATGAGATACAGGATATCCTTTCGAATCAAGCATACGTACATACTGATCCTCTGCATTAACCAGAATTTCATCATATATCTTATATAAGGCCGGGACATATACTATTTTGCGAAGCAAGACATCATCTTCTTCATTAATAATATAGGTTTCGAGTTCCGTCGGGTCAACACTACCAACGTACGAATCAGGTAGTTCATATACATGTTCTACATGACTTAATTTCTTATATACCTGCTTTCCTTCTGCACTTTTATTTTTCGTAGTTGTCATATTATTTATCTGATGAATGTAATACTCCTCTCTAGTTTCATTTTTTTAAATGATATAAAACTATTACAACTCATTAGGTATAAGTATGGTTAGTACTACTACAAATAATAATGATTGTGTGGTTGATATAAATATTGATGATGTAGAAACGAAATTGAACAACGAACGGCCCATTTGTCGCATCTGTTTGGAAGAAGAAACGGAGGACTTGGCATTAATATATCCATGCAACTGCACGGGCACTGCAAATTATGTTCACACGGAATGTCTGAATGAATGGCGGAATACAAGTCAAAATCCACTTGCTGCGACGAAATGTCTCATATGTAATACACCATATCGTTTAGTGAAGGTAGAAAATCATTTATTCCATAATTGGTGTATATTTATCAATTACAATACCACCTTAATTTTTATTCATCAACAAATCAGTGCACTCTTGTTGACTATTTTCATTGCATCAAATACACCAACAACACGAGAAAATCATATACAGAAACGCGACGCTATATCCGCAAATTATAAAACTCTAGCAAACATATACACAATAAATGTAGTATCATTAGTTTTCATCATGTTACTCTACACTTTCTATGTATTCATACGATATACACGCCGCCATAAAAAGCTCTGTTCAGAAATCACACGAAACGTCCTCACAAATGGAGTACCTTGCCTGTTTTTTGTATGCGTCATGTACATAATTGTGCCCGAATTTACAATATTTAGTGCACTTGCGTGTGTCTGGTTCATTGATGATTTGGTACTGCAGACATTCAAGAGTATTGAACTGGATAATCGTCGGTATTCACGTCAAGTAATATTAAATAGAGCATGAATCAGCAGAAAATAATAGGAAAAAGCGACAAAACACTAGAAAGCACATGAGAAAAGAAGAAAGAAAATATTCCCTAATGATATACAGAAATAAAAGAATAAAGAAACAATGTCTAAAAAATGTGCTGCTGGATTTTTCTGTTTTGAAGAGCGCATCATATATTTTTTGGTCGTCGCGTTTGTTATAGTAGGCGCCTTTTCAATACGGCATTATCAACGATTAACACGATTAGCGTCCTCCTCTATACAATATATAAAACGCAGCGCTATTCCCATCAATGTACCTTCGCGGGGTCCAGCACCAGAGTATGAACGAATCGGGACTCTTCACGAAAATAATTCTCCGGTTGAAAAGAGAGGGAAAGTATTACCATTATTCGGAAGACAGACGTATCCACGTTCATCGAAATGGATGTATTATACGATGACAGATACACACAATATGGTTCAATTACCTATACAGAATAAACGACAACGGAATTGTATGGATACACTAGGATGCGAGGAGATGTATTCGGATGATACGATTCACGTTGATGCATATTCTGGTGATTTCACCGTTCAACTGTATAAACCACAAACACCACGATATATTCCAGTTGTGTAAATTAGATGTGTAGAATTCACAATGTAAAACTTAGAGATGTTTGTGGTTTGCCCTTAATAGATCTTCAAGTGTTGCTTCAGGATTGAGCGGTACGTTGTCCGGTTGACAAGAATCTCTTAACCCGTCCATCGCCGTAAACACACTGGTCCGACGACAATAGCATCCGGCATTAGTACAGGGACAATTCATATTATTTTGTAACACCGCTACAGCTTTATCTACAAAATCTTTATTGCATATTTCCTCCCCACCAGTCATTCTTTTCTTTTTTGTTTTGTTCGTTTTTTTGACCCGACGAATACATGGTAGTCCTTTTTTCGTTTTTTTTCCTGTAAAACAAAACCCTTTTTTGAGACGTCCTGCGTGTTTTCCACTTTGATGTATTCCTGTATGTTTACGAACCATTATATAATATAAATATAAAAATGTTTTCACAAGCGTTTGGAATAATATTAAGTGAACAATAAGAGTAAATATAAAACATAAATATTACATTACAAGTATATGGATATTACAGATATTACACAAAACGTTAAACAAAATGATGTACGTGGATTAAATATATGTACAGCATACCCTGTATCGAATTTATTTGTAGAGACAAATGTTTATACACAAAGTGATGATGATGAACAACTTATCTTACATATTCCTTTTACACAACCAATTTCCCTGTGGTCTATTTGGTTTGATATTTTTACAGATGATACACACCCGATACTTCTTAAATTATTTATTAATATGCCATCAATTACATTTAGTGATGTGGACGATATAGTTCCCAAAAGTATAATAAAATTTGAATCAATGAACGACAGACGACGTGTTCAAATCGAAAAAAAAGTAGAACGTCATCGTTTTAGAAAAGTTAATTCTTTAACGATATATGTTGAGGATAATAATGGAAGTGAAATAAGTCGCTTATTTTCTATTGGATTTAAGGGAAAAATATTGTCTAATATGGATTTACAAAAATTAAAAAAATGTTGAGGGTAAGAATATTTTAGAAATATATTTCGAAGAAAATCGGAAGGTACATTGACGTATATTTTATAAATGCAATAATTGTATGAAAATATCACCGAGTATTAACCAGACTTTCATCGTACAATACGACAAAAAAATTATTTATATTTGCTTTTTTTTGCTTTTTTGCTTTTTTTGCTTTTTTGCTTTTTTGCTTTTTTTGCTTTTTTGCTTTTTTTTGCTCCTAGTTTATACTGAATAGGTCAATCGGATGACTTCATCATCGGGACCTTCATAATCGGGACCTTCATCCGTCTCAAAATTCACGATTACGTTCGTCCGCGTAAATCCCTTCTTTGCCGTAAACAGAAGTCCGATTGCCTGTTTCATCGTCGTCCACCGATTATTCTGTAAGATGTGGTCAATGAGACCCCTCATGTCGGGTGAAAGATGACCCAAGATGATGCTCTCGAACAAATCGTATTGTTCGTTGTGATCACCCGATCTATCACCAGAACGTGTCTTGGAAATATCTTCAATTACCGTAATCACTTCTGGCGTTGTGGGCAGAGTGATGGTAATATCTTCAATTACCGTAATCACTTCTGGCGTTACGGGTCGGGTAATAGTAATTCTCTTGTCTAGAGAACGTTTCTTACCAATGCTTAATCCGATCACTGTTTCAATGTCTGGATACAAGATGTTCACAAAGATACTGACACCCGAGCGTGAGCTTCGGTCAAGGGTGAGATTGATCTGTTGCGGTTTGCAGAACACCCTCGTTTTGAGCATGTTGAGTGAAAACGAATTCGGAGTACTAGGAACAACTTCATCGAGAAGAGACCTCATCAGTTCCTTCTTGTCGGCGTGAAGGTATTGCTGTGTGTGAACATAGTGGACGAGTTCGTTGAAGATCGCTTGCTGTTTGCTCTTACACACGTACCCGAGGACATTCTTGTACATATAGTCCGGCATGTGGACGCGGAGTCTCTTGATGACGCTGGTCATGGTATAGGTATGGACGTTTGGTTTCTAAATACAAGAGAATAGTACGTAGAGTTAACGTTGACAATATTTCCTGTTCTTGGATCATTTTTTTTTTAAATTATTGATAAAGGGACTCTATACAACCAAACTATCGAGAAAAGTTTTCTTTACTCCGCAATCCATCTTATTTTTGCCCACCATGTAGTGCCGACAAAACTCTGTATATGCCGTATCGTTCGTATACATTGTTGTATGGTAATTCTTATACGTTGCGTAATGAGGTTCACCACCAGCAACCTCAGAGAACCGATACAAGGGTCGGTAGTGCAATACATTCTGTTCGATGGTCTGGGTTAAATTTGCCGAGTATTGGACATAGTCAGTAATGTGTGTACCATTGTACTCGTAGAGTCGGAAGGCAGGGTCGTGATTGGCCGGAAGAAGACTCGGAGATACAAATCCAACGCCACCGCCGAAGAGAAGAAAGAAATCTTCATGGGAATGACCGAAAAAGTGGTGGGCAATCGTATTCGGGTATTTTTCTGTAATTTCAATTATTTTCTTCGTGTACCAGTCATGATTTGCTGGGTCGGGGGAATATCGCGGCGATTCGTGGTTCAGTAACCAAACGGTACGATTTTCACGTGAACATGTCTGAAGCTGTTCTTCTATCCACCGAAATTGTCCTCTGTAATCCCGACGCAGAATTGGATATCGATACTCCACGTTGTGATAGTCAAAGAATATTGAATTGATCACTATAAATGTCAGCTCTTCTGATACATCATGACGATAGAATCCGCCGTGAACGAACGTGGTTTTCTGCTCTTTGGTGAGATTCCATATATTCGCAATGTCCGGGTACATGGTATTCTGGGTAATTGTTTGGTCTATTGGAAACGCGTCGTGGTTGCCTAGGACATTTATCTTTAGAAGATTTGGGAACCGTTCGTCCAACGATTGCTGTACCATACGTATTTCCAATAAATTTGTCGTAGGCGTTTGAGAAACCAAATGATGATTTGCCGAATCTCCGGTATTGATAATGAAATCGATAGGTTCTTCAATCTGTTCGGCAATCCAACTGAACGTATTGTTCAAGAGCGTCGGTGAAGTATCACAAATGTATGAACCCCATTTCGAAACACGGGTATATGGTTTCTTTGGGACCTGGTATTCACGACAGCACGGCATTCCAGTGAAATGAAGGAGACAATTGTCTGTGGACCCCGCGAAGTATTTATGGTCTAAGTGAATGTCAGTCACCTGAATGAAGTATCCGGCAAAAGTTGATGTAATGGAAGTAAAAAAATAGACGAAGAGGAAGAACTGTAGCGTGGACATGTTTAATTTTTATTCTAATTCCTGATATTATTTGCGTGAGAGGAATGTTTATATTTAATTAAGTCCCTTTATTCAACGTAAAGGGACTATGCGATTTAAAAAAAATGAAGGCAACAAACAACATATAACAAACAACAAACAACACACAACAAAGAAAATGCAACGACCTGAACAAATTCTTCGGCAAAGCCACATATCTACGCCACTCTTCCAAATAGGCGAATCGTACGACAGACACAATTGGCAAAATGCTACCACCGTGTATCGAAAACCATCATATCAACGCATAAAAACTCGTAGTAAACTTTGGTGTAAGGGCGTCATCGATAGTATTTTACTAGGATTATCAATTGGAGCACTTCATTTATCAGAATGGTTAGATGATGGTGGAACGTTTTATAATGTTGAGGACGGTCAAACGAGACTGGATGCTATCATGCGTTTCCTCGAAGGAACAGTTGAATCTTCATTCGGTAAATTTGCGGATCTTACTAATAACATGCGGAGACGTTTTGAAAATTATCAACTATGCATAATTTTGCAAAGAAAACGTAATAATACCATCACGGACGAGGAATACTTCCGTACATTGAATCGTAATTTCGGACTTTTACAAGAAGGTACACAATTAACGCCATCAGACCGGTACGCCTGTCAATTTCCAGACCCATCCGTTAATTTTACGGGCGCACAACTCGTATTGTATACAATTAATTTTGTAAACGTCATATTTTCGGATTTCTTCAATAACATTCTTCGTGTTCAAGTGAGTAATCGCCTTGCTCCAATGCGCTCTAAAATTGCTGATATGATAGCAATTGTTAGTAGTGCTATTTATGGATGTCAGTATGCTCACGGTAAATACTTTCCTCATATGGAGATCATGTATCGAGTTATGACAGATGAAGAAAGGGCACAAGGTATTCAGCGATTAAGAAGTATTATCAATACTATCACATCTGCACTTGAAGTTTATCCTCGTCAACCTCACGAACGTATATATTCATTATTTGGAAAAACAAAACCATTTATTGGATCAATGTTATGTGATTTGGAGGAGAATCCGGATCAAAATATTCAATCTTTTCAACAAAGATGGGAATGGTTTATTAATGTTTCACGCAGGAAAAGTAACATTGGTCAGAAAAGTTGGATTGAAAATAACGTATACAACACATTATCTGCTGCAAATCGTAGAAATAATTCTCGGATTGACTATCTTCGCCGCATGCAGTGTGTTCATGTATTCTACGCACGCGCCACTGCATTCCCTGAAAACATTCAAAATGAACTAGAATCGGAACAGGTAGACGCTCAACAGACGTAATTCGGCGAACAGCAAAAACAAAACAAAAAACAAAAAAACAAAAACAAAAAAACTACAAAATAAAACAAAAAGGTTGCGGAGGCGAATCCAACCTTTTTTTTCCTCAACTTTTGAACTACAAATATAATATATTGTATTTATTATCCAGAACAGGATTCACACACTTCTTCTTTCTTGGCATATTTCTGATACAACCGCGGGTCTACCGTAAACTGCTGTGCTTTAGCAGCTGCTCGTGTTCGCAGATAGTACATACCCGTCTTCAAACCTTTACTCCACGCGTAGAAATGCATGCTCGACATATTCTGTGCCGTCGGTTTTTCCACGAACAAATTGAGACTCTGCGACTGGCATACATAAATTCCACGATCGGCGGCCTGATCAATGAGTGTTTTCTGTGACAGATCCCAAACCACTTTGTATAACTTGCGTAAGAATATAGGGATCGTGTCTATGTTCTGAATAGATCCGTTCTCCATAACAATACGATTTTTCATTTCTTCGTCCCATAAACCGAGAGCGCACAAATCCGCGATGAGATGTTTATTTACTACGACAAAATCACCTGCCATTGTTCTGCGGACATAGATCGTGCTTGTGTATGGTTCAATACATTCATTGTTGCCCAGAATCTGACTTGTCGACGCAGTAGGCATCAGAGCAATGAGCAAACTATTACGTTGTCCATGTTCCTTGACAGAAGAGCGAAGCGTGTCCCAGTCTAATGTGAGACGCGTTGACACATCTCCCTTATAATTCGGTGTATGACCTACTTCTCCGAGAGGTTCTTTACTCCATAAGTCGAATTGGAATTTCCCTTGACTCATTGGCGAATTTTCGTACGTTGAGTATTTCCCTTGTTCTTTTGCCAAATTACAAGATGTTTCTACGGCCGCATAATATATTGTCGCGAATATCTCTTTGTTCAGTCGGTGTGCTTCGTCGCTGTCGAAGGGCATTCGCATTTTACTGTACACGTCTGCTAATCCTTGGACCCCAATACCAATCGGGCGGTGTCTCTTATTAGATACTTCCGTTTCCGCCACTGGATAGTAATTCATATCAATGACTTTATTGAGATTTTTTGTGACTGTATGAACCGTCTTTCGTAGAGCGTCAAAATCAAATACGGGACGAATTAATTGTACTAACTCGTTGAATCCTCCAAGGTGTGTCTCTCCTACGAAGAATTGCGGAAACGATACCTTTTCTATAAACACGGAACGTTTCGAATTGATCGCATTACGTAATTTCTCTATTGTGTAATCCTCATCTAATACCTTCTTCTCAAAGTTCACGTGACTATCAGTCATAAATAAGCGTGCCACATCGCAATAACTGCAGTTCGGTTTTGAGAACATCGTGATCTTATGTGCAAAGGTACGCGGTTTCACAAACGATGGTAAACCAACGGACGCCAGAGTACAGCAGGCATACTCCTCCTTGTCTGAATACTCAATAATTTCGGCACATTGAGAAGTAAATATTCCATTAAATAGACCGGCATGTCTTTTCTTTTCAGTAAAACAAAACGTATCATTGATTTCACCCTTATCTTCAATGTCTGTAATCGTAACGAAATGTTCCGATGATCTTTTCGGTGTATGGGATTCAATTTCCAGCCGATGTGGTGAAAAACCAAGTGAAGTCAGTTTCTGTAGTGCCGTTGATGCGACCAGTAATCGCCAGACCGATTTCGTGTTATATATAGCGTATCCACCCCGACCATTGGGTAAACGTCTATTTTCTTTGTTTCTTCCTAATGTCACCTTTGAAGAAACACCACATGTCTGCAACATTAACATCACTTTGATAAGAAATTCCTTATGAATAGACGACACCTGAAGACTCTGGTTCTTTTGATTTCTCACAACACAACCGTCTGCATCACATAGTCCAGCAAACCAGTCTAACTTACTCTGGAGTGAATAATTCGTCGGCACATGAAACTTTTCTTCCAGATCTCTAGATAGCATCACATTTAATTTTTTATTTTTCTCAACACCATGGCTTCGATAAGCGAGATTTTTCAATAAATCAATTTTTTCATCATATAATGACACCGCCGGTTGTGGTTGGTAACTAATGCCTTGACATATATCATGTGGACCATTTGTACATTCACGTGCTCCAGCGTGTCTCTTACAAAACGATGTTCCTTTCACAGATTTGAATCCACAAGGACGCTCTTCTGGATTATTCTTCGATTTGTTCTGATATGTTCCATCTCCGGTGAAAAAACCATTCGTGTACGCATTCTTTAGTACCTTATCATTGTCAATTACTGGAAAGTCACATTTAACGATCTTCATACCGGATTTGAGATTACGTGCCTCTACTATATGAACACCTGGATTATCCAGTACATCGTTTACAGATGACGTACTCGAAAAGTACTTCTGTTGAATATAGAATTTATGATACTTCGTACACGTCAGATTCTGTCCATTGGAAAAGGATATCGTAATTAATTCTTGATCATTTCCCGTCTTCTTGACAACAACATCGCTAAATTCTTTACCATTCCAGACTTCTACTTTTTCGTTTTCTAAATTTTGAATAGGATGATGCCCTTTCTTAGTAAGTACCATAGTGTCTGGACTAACGCATAAATTACTCGATTTAATTACCCCTAAATTTTGCTGATTTGATTTTTCATTACAGGCATCCTTGTACAACATATAGGGCGTACCCGTTTCCATTTGAGATTTTAAAATTTCCATCCAGATAGAACGGGCTTTCATTTTTCGTACATATTTTCCTTCTTCCACATACCGATTAAACGCCTCTTCAAATTCCGCACCAAAGGTATTATCCAAGTCGCGACAGTCGTCAGGATTAAAGGTATACCAATCCTCATCTAACTTCACCTTCCTCATAAACAAATCGGAAATCCACATAGCGTAGAAGAGGTCCCTCGCACGAGCATTTTCATCTCCGTGATTCTTCCGCAGATCCATGAATTCAAAGATGTCATCATGCCACGGCGAAAGGTATACTGCGAACGATCCGTTTCTTTTACCGCTCTGATTTATATAGCGTGCCGTCTCATTGTATACCCTAAGCATGGGCACAATCCCTGACGTTTTTCCGTGAGTTCCGCGAATCACCGTATTATTAGAACGAATATTAGAGACGTGAACGCCGATGCCGCCCGCCCATTTCGAAATCATTGCACAATCCGCAATCGTTTTATAAATTCCATCCACAGAATCGTCTGTACCGAGAAGAAAGCAGGAGAGAAGCTGAGGGCATTCACAACCACTATGAAACAATGTCGGCGTAGCATGAATAAACGCTTTAGAAGACATTAATTCGTATGTATTGATGGCGTCTTCGATATCCTCACCATGAATCCCGAGAGCAACACGCATGAACATATACTGGATACGTTCTACAATCTTTCCGTTCACTTTCATCAAATACGCCTTTTCGAGTGTCTTGAAGGCGAAGAAATCAAAATCGTAATCTCTCTGGTGGTCGATAACTGCATTCAGTCGTTCTTTATTCTGTTGGATAACTTCGTACATGGACTTTGATATGAGCCCTTTTAATTTTCCGGATACAGCATCCTGTTCGTTGTAGAGTGCTGTCACCGTCTCTGAAAAACTATTGGTTGTATTTTTATGATTATTACTAATGATGATTCTGCCCGCAAGTGTTCCATATTCTAAATGTGTAGTACATAACGCAATTGTAATTTGTGCAGCCAGTTCATCCAATTCGGTCGTCTTGACTCCGTCATAAATTCGTGCACACACTTTTTGAGCAATTAAAGAAGGATCGATGTTTACACATTTCGGTTCGATGTCACATAACGTTTGGATTCGGGCAATAACTTTATCGAAAGAAACATCCTCCAAGGTATTATTTCTCTTCAGTACACGCATTTTCAGTACTGGTAAGGTCTTATGAATTATATACATGTCTTAAGTTTTAAGTTGATTTATACAATTTGTTTCCTTTATGAGGTGATCACATCATCTATTCTGTTTCCATTCTCATCGTACGCAGGTGTAACAATAATTTGATTATTGTTCTGGTCATATCGGATTGTTTGGAACGTTCGCGTTGATTCGTGCCACCGTAAAGTATCATGATAACGCCATTCATCTAATATATTTGTTGGTTCAATTGTACTGTCTGTATCAATCGTTTGTTGAAAAAGTATTCGTAATTCAATATCATACGTTATATTAGTATCATTAACCATTGAATACCCACCAAGGAAACTTTCATCCAACGTACTTGCTGTATGACCAATTATTGATTTGATGTTTATTGGAAATGCTAAAGAATCCCCTCGTTTGAATAATCGATAGGTACTCGTTGTAGTACCATTATTAATAATGCCAATAACAGGATTAATTTCTGGGACATTTAAATTACCCCCGAATGCTCCAAAATTACGCAATTGATGCATAATTTGTTGCATATTTGTATTATTTATGAGTTGACCAATACATTCTCGATCATACTTTTGCGTATTTACAGTGCTATCTTGATAAAATCCCAGAATACACCTATGCGAATTACCCATATTACCTTCTAAAGTATGGTAAGGTATAGGATCATCTGGAGTTCCGCAAACATTAATATTATGAACAAACACTAAATCATTCTTAACCTTATTAATATCTACAGAACGAGATGTTGTCGCGTTGTTTTCTACTGCAGCCCACGCAGTATAATGAAGTATCGTTTCTATGAAATGTTTCCATTGGGTAGATACAGAACCCGGATTATCAAAACTACCAGATGCATTATTCTGTTGTGCGCCAGATGCATTATATACTGCACCAACGAATTGTTGTCGTACTTTGTCGATATTTAGTAGTAATCCAGATGAATCATAGTTATTCACATCTTGAACTATTGTTTGAAGGATACCACACCAATCACAATTAACTCGGATCTCAAAACGAGCAGATACGGTTGGAATGTGGATGACTTCATATTTCATTGGAGTCAAAACAAATCCCATCGGTTCTGCTTGCATCGTACCCAAATATGTACCACATGGAGATACCCAAGTTCCATTTGAATCATATGAATATTGAACTGCTTGCATCTGTCCGGTAGCACTTGCATTATTTCCTTCCCATTGTCCTGAAGCATTCAATATTGAAGTACCAGTATTTCCAAGACAATAAAAGGAATGAATATGGGAACCGCTTCCACTCATTTATTACTAACAAATATTATATTATTTCTCTTGTGGAATTATTACCTTTGTATGACATATAAGTAAAAATGCCACGATTGTACATTTTACTAATGGTTTTGACCAGTTATATGTTATTGAAATTTTTACACAATACTTCATGTACTATTGATGGATTCCAGGAAGAACGCAAAACCCTCACGGATAAAAAAAAATCGAATGATAAAAATGTATCTGAAAATGTTAGCGGTACTACAGCTCCGGAAGTAGAGAATAATTCACGTAAGAAGAAAATTACTACAAAAGAAAAAACGAACAACACAACAAAAACTAGTCATACAATTTCACCAGACGAGTATCTAGATCGTGATTCTCGCCAACACGGCGGAGGACA